>JAABUR0100001241.1_pt1 | contig 47092 bp, 53 predicted proteins | sample 5560091 | NCBI WGS metagenome assembly JAABUR01 (sample SAMN10711879, study PRJNA513375) | rock metagenome | isolation source: Antarctica rocks | place: Antarctica: Victoria Land, University Valley sud | reverse complement strand
CGAAGGCGGAGGTGATGGTGGAGTGGTCGGTGACGTCGAGTTTGATGGCAAGGTAGTTTTTCTCCGAGGTGTTTTTGAAGGAGAGGGTGGAGGGGTTGCGGGCGGTGGCGATGGCGATGTCGCCCTTATCGAGGACTTCTTGGACGAGGTGTTGGCCGAAGCCGGTGGAGGTGCCGGTGATGAGGAAGACGCGAGGCATCTTGTATCAATTTGTGAGTGAAATCAAACAATAACAAAATCCAAAGTTTGTGCGAAGGCTAAATATGTACAGGTGCAAGGAGAAATATGGAAGGGTTGAAGAGAGCGACCTACTCATGCATATTATACATAGAAAGATCGAAACATTTTCCTGCCATGACGTCGACAACGACGGCACGGACGGCTATGACGGTACTTTATTTTAGCACGCCGATACTTTCTAGATAGAATTGAGTTTATCCAGATCATCGGATTAGGGTTTGCGATTGCGATAACCCTAATCTTCTGCTTGCAGAGTAAGGTAATAGCAAAAGAATAGCAAAAGAGTAACAGTACCAAGAGATCGGATTGGACACTGGAGAAGCGTGTTTGTATCACAGAAGGACATGTAGGAAGTAGAAGGTTTTGTATCAGAGAGGAACGCGTGTAGTGTGGGAATTGGGAAATTGTTCTAATCAAAGCTTCTTGAGATTACAATCATCAGATGGGAAAAGTGTGCAACACCGGGGAAAAGGCCCCATAAAAATACAAAACCTAAAGGATTGATTGACAACATCGACAGGCCTTACTGTTTTGAATAAAGGGTCTCTTGCTGTGACGCAGCTGAGGGACGGTATGGTGACCACTTGGTAGGCATATTCGCCCAAACGTCTTGACACGAATAATGCGATAATTTTGTTCTTCCGTACTCAAGAGCTTGTTATTCTGAGCGGCTTCTTCCAGCTCAAGCCATGCATTGAAAACTTGATCGCTTGATCTAGCTGTCATCTGCCAACAACTGTGGCTGTGCTTGAAGCCGCATTCGTAGGTATTAGCGTGCATGTTCAATCTCAATCTGGCCGAATATGACTGTGCTCTTCTGGTTTTCAATAATCAAATAAGCCATCCCAAGTACCACCATATATACGACCTGAGAAGTTGGTGAGCTAAAGGTTGAATTTCTCTCGTGGTTGTGGATCCGGTTGCGCTTTCCTTTTCGTCAATTCCCAACTCTGGCGGCTTAGGTGTACATACTAGGGAGAAGAAATCCAATTTCTCTCTTCTACTGCCTTGATGATTGGTCCGAAAGTATGACCTTAAACAGCAACGAATAGCCCGCCCAAAGCAACTGTCTTGATCTTCTGAAGTATAAGGTGGTAAGCAAAGCAGTCTTTCGAAGGCACCCCAAACACCCGAGATCGGCGGGAAATGATAGGCCACGATAAGTCCTGGTTTCGTCCCATAAATATGGCTTCCAGTTTGCCCACTACTCAACCTCTTCCTGTCCAAGGCACATATCGCAGAATTGACCACCCTCTTCAACATGTCAATAAGATGTGCCATCTCCTTGATTAGATGTCTTTCTCGCGGATACACGGCCATCTCAAACGGCACCCCCCAATACTGACAGCCTCCCCTGAAAGGACCGCCTGTGTCAGTGGTACTCTCGTCCTTCTCTCCTTGCATTATCAAAGTTGGAGGAATATCTTGGCCTTTCATTTCCCAAATGGCACTCCCCTGTCTAGCAGTAAGATCAGCTTTTCCGATGCCTCGTCCAACCAGCCAAGGAGCCACGTCGGCCAGCTCTGCCTCCAATGCCGGCATGTCGCTTGTTATGGACATCATGTCCCAGTCAGTGACTCCGGCGCCACAAATTGCGCCTTTGATTCTCCAGCTGCTGTCTGGGCTACTTTGACTGTTACCGTCGAACGGCTAGTAAGTAGGGGGGAAAGCCACCTTGGCTCCAGCCCCCGACGATGACTTGCTCTGGATCAACGAAGCTACGCTTGGTGCCTGAGTCCACAAGCGCTATAACGTCGTCGTAATCCGCCGTTCCCATCCCTTTTCGGGCATGACCGGCGAATCCTTCGCCATGGGAGCTGCCTCCACGATAGTTTGGGAGAAGAATACCGCATTTACCAGCGGAAAGGAGAAGTAGCGACCAATGGTACAAGGATGTATTGAAGCGATCCGTAACGTGAGAATAAGGGCCACCATGTATGAAAACAGCTGTAGGAAGAGATTTCCGAGCGGAACCTATGAGGGGTGGAAAACCAGTGGAGAAAGAACAGACCGTCGAGTTCAGTTGTGCCATCGGAGAAAGTGCAGTGCAGATCTTCAGAGCTGCTAATGTTACGCGAGCTGATGGATCGGCCGTGATTGGAAAGCCGGATGCAGGCTTGATGTGCTTGCCTTCGCTTGCGAGTCACCTGGATAGATTACAGCTCCCGAGGTGAGGAGATTTTACTCTTAAAAAACACGAAGACGTAGTCACCATTGACGGTTGGATAAGCGTCCAACGCCGAAATCTTTGTGGTTGCCTGCGAAAACGAGTACGTTCATGTGAATGGCTTCGTCGTTGAACAAATAAATCTTGTCAAATAAGCCCGACTCTACCTCGATTGTGACCAGTCGTCCGTTCTGGCATACATCTCCAACACAGCTTCCTCCATTAATATCATGTGGGTATTCGCAACAGTTCTCGCTTTTTAAAGAAATTCGGTAGACCGCCACGGAAGTGCTGCACTTACTGGGCTCGGTACCAGCCAAGAAAAACAAATTACTATTCACCCACAACAAAGCCTTTTATCGCTCCGGGGAATCCCGTTATTCAAATTTTAGTATTGTCAACAATAGAAAGAGCCTTTCATATACGCAAAATTGTCCTCGGGAGGTTCCTGTAGAACGTAGGCGATCTGCTTCGAGTTGTCACTCCATGCAAACATTTTTACATGAGCGTCCTCTCCATATAATACCGTCACCTCTCGTGTTGCCAAACATATCAGTCGTAGCCGGTTGTATTCCCAATCTAGCCCGTATATTAGGGATCTTGAAGTCGACAAGCTCTTCCGGAGTAAGCCCCGACCTAGAAGTAGTTTTCGTGGATGCCATAATCAGAGACCCCGGATTCTACGATCAACGGCCTCCCCTTGACTCCTCTTTCAACCTCTTTAAGCTGACTCCTCACGTCCGTTTGCCCTTGGGGGTTTCTCCCAGATTCTTCTTTGGACCGTAGTTATTATATCTCCAAAACCACCACTGTTCCCTTTCTCGATTTCCTCTCTTCGGATCCTGAAGAAAGCGGCGGATGTGCCAATCAGGAGGGCAAATATGGGGTCCAATGACCTGTAGAGAGATTCGGGGATTAGCTGTAAGATCCCAGTTGGAATGATTCATGAACGATACAGCAGGGATGGGTTCTGCTGGAAAGGAGAATCTTGGAAGAAGATGGATCACAGGTGAGAGTTACTTACCGGGAGATGATGTAGTTATAGCGAGGCAAGCTGGCGGACATGGTTGCGTTGGCTATTCTGCCGGGACGTAGAGAAGAGTTAAGTTGAAGACTGCGAAGGATGGGGCGGAATATTCCGCGCTCAATGGTATTTATGATCTCTTGGAGCTTTGCTAGAGGACATCTGTTTGGGCTACGTAACTCTTTAGAAAATTTGATATTTGAGATGCAAGTTGTTTCAAAGTGAGTTGTTTGGATCTAAGGAGAACACCTTAAAGCACTTGCAAATTGCCACGAGCACTAAGCTCAGGTTAAGGCCCCTAATTGATTGGCCTCTCCTTCTTTCTTATTTCCAGATCCTACCTCCTCCAGCTCTGAAGCTCAGGGACAGATCACGTCCAGATTGGAGTCATTGAACTTCAATCATCCCCTATAATTGCCTAGTATGCCTACGTCCACCAACTGGATTCCACATCTTGCGTCTTCTCCCAAGCATGAAGTCTCGCATCATAATTCTCTCTTAATATGACATCAGATAAGATATCCGCTGCCCAGCCCACCTTCTTCGCCTCTTCCTCAAGCCGGTCTACTTCTTCCTGTACCAACTCTCCGCCGCGCCGCTTGAAGCTATCAGGATGTGTCTCTATCCGTCTTCTCTTTGCCGCGACCAGGATTTCTTCATGCGTGCTGTGACGTAGGATGTTGAGGGTGGCATAGTGGTCTGGTGGCTTTTCTCCTGGAGCCAACACTTCCGCACGGCGTGGTTTAGATTTCGGTTTAGGGTGCGCGTTCGCAGTGTGAACTCTCAGGTAAGCCGGATGCGCAAAGTTACTCTGGCATTCATGACAAAAATGTCTCTGGTGTGCGGGGCTTGTTGCAAAGTGGCTCTCGCGAAGCGACGAAGAGGCGAAGTGCATTTGGCATGAATGGCAGGGGAAATGCTCTTCTTCGTCATGGTTCGCCTTTTTTTCGGGCGTCTTGAAATGTAAGGTGCAGTCGGTGCAGTAGGTTTTGCGGTGATTCGTTTCGTAATGGGATATGAGGCGATCAGGAGTGGAGAAGTCGACAGGGCTGAGGCAGTGCATGCACATAAGATGTTTGGATGGAGTTGAGCGCTTGTGTTTGGTTACGGCTTCAAAAGAGGGGAAGGCAAGAGAGCATTTGGGGCACCCGAAGGTTTTTGGCTGGTGGTAGCCAGTATCATGAAAGCCCTCGAGGATGTCGTCCGCCTCGAACCCGGAGGACCTAGGGTCATCGTAGAAGTCTTCAAGCCAGTCTTCGGCCATGTAATCCAGTGGTCCGAATTCGAGGGATAGACACCTTTGGAGAGACGAGCTGTGTGATGTGGCGATCTTGTTTGTACTTGAAGCCTGCAAAGGTGTTTGCTATCAGTTTTTGTCGGTGACAGAAATTCGGTAAATCTTCAAAGCGGCGAGGAGTAGAATTAGAAAGAAACGAACACAGACATGATGACTTTAATTTTTTGAATATGCATGTGTAATTACGAGACAATGAGCTAGTCTTTCAATGAAAGCTGAATTGTATGTACTGAGCCAGGACTAAGAAGATTGTTTATTCACAAAAATTAGTAGCAAGCAAACATGTAATTATCATAGTTGCAGCGACTAACATGAAGAGGAATACGTTTCGTGGCCATAAGGGAGTACTGGAATCTATCGAGGACTTAGTAATAGAGACAGGTCCATCAAGTATTTAGAGTCGCTATGTCTCTCTGACTGGATTAACACGAGTTCCTTTAGTGGTCATGAGGTCGAGATCACATTGGCTATAGCTTGTTATTCCGCTCCAGGAACTGCCGCCTCTTTCTATCATAAAGCAGATCTTGATCTAACTTACACCTAAACTGGAATACAAGCGCTGGTCCCATGACCAGCGTTTTGGTTTCTTTTACACCCACTCTACCGGCTCCTTCAGGATCCTTAGTAACCTCTCTTCCCTACTACCTTCCTGTGGCTCATGCATATACATCCACCTTGCTGTTAATGGCAAACTCATTAGCACACTTTCAATCCTCGCGCCGGGCGTCGCAAGCCCAAAAGCCGTTCCCCGATCGTTTACGAGGTTAAATTCCACATATCTTCCCCTTCTCAGCTGCTGCCACTCCTTCTCGACGTCTCGAAATGTCGTGTCTTTCCTTCTCTCGATGATCGGCATATAGCCTGGCAGAAAAGCGCCAAGGCAGTCTTTAATAAAGCTGAAGAGCTGCTCCTGGTCCTTTTCGAAAACATCCAGGTCGTCGAAAAAGATGCCACCCACGCCACGAGACTCGTTGCGATGCGGAATTCGGAAGTATTTGTCGCACCAGGCTTTGAAGCGTGGGTAGTAAGCACGGTCGTGCTTGTCACAGGCGTCTTTGATAGTTTTATGGAAGTGGATGGCGTCCTCGTCAAAGAGATAGCTGGGGGTTAGGTCTGTGCCGCCACCAAACCACCATGCATTGCAGTTGCCGTCTACGTCCATGGTTTCAAAGTAGCGGTAGTTTAAATGCACCGTAGGGGCCATGGGGTTGTGAGGGTGGAGGACGAGACTTAGGCCAGCAGCGAAGAACTCGAGGCTTGAGACATCAGGGTCAAGGGCTTTGTGGTCGACTCGCATTTTCTCAATGGCAGGGCGTGGGAGCGTACCATATACGATCGAAGTATTCACGCCGGCTTTTTCGAAAACGTCCCCACCTTGTAAAACACATGAAACACCGCCACCACCTTTGGGGCGTGTCCATGTGTCTATGCGGAATTCATGAGACGGATCGAGGGATTCCAGAGCTGAGACTATCTCTTTTTGTTTGGCCTCGATTAAAGCTTCCATGCGGAGGCGCATGGGGGAAGAGTCGCTTATGCCTGATTCCCGTTTGTTGAGTTCGTCGCGGTCGGCGATGGAGGGGGAGTCGTTGACTTGGAGTGGAGAGGTGAGCTGGCATGTGTGATAGTCAGCTAGGAGAAAGAAAGGGAGGGTTTGGGGCGCAAACCATGGAATAGATGAGTGAGCCGATCAAGACAACGCCCAATGAAATACGCAGGTAAGGAGCATAAACGCCCTTTGGCTCTTGCTGAGCATTTGGACGTGACGAAGATATTCCCGTTGGGTTCAAGGGCGATTGTTGGGGGTTTGGTTGGGTGGTGGGCTTGACTTGCACAAGGGGCTTGGGCTTGAATGGTAACGGCTTTGGCGCCGGTGCTGATGGCCTGCCGTTGGAGTAATAACGAGCTTCGGGTATTTTGGAAAGCAAAGGTCTCCGGCCATATCCTGTCTCTCGAAGGCATAAAGCCCCGGTCCATTGAATGCCATGTCTGCAATGTCTGATGGATGTCATCCTTTCAATTGATATAGCGACTTATTAAACACATGAGTATAGGCTTATAATAAAGTCGGTAATTGAAAAAGGTCTCATCGGGAGAGAACCGTATGGATTTTATTCCCCGATCATGCCTAGATTTGTGACAAAATGGTACGTAGTACTCCCGTACGGAGTACTCTACAGCGAATTTGTATTGAAGGCGTCACTGCCGGGACAAAGTATTGCCGGACCGCACAGCAAGGCTGAACTAGAGCACATGACCGAGATATCAGGTATCACGAGTGGTGTATTAATTGCAATGCTCAGGGTTGAAGACAAAGAACCAATCATTATCACCAGTAAAGGCAAGCCGAGTCCATGAGTGACACTTACTTGTGACTGCCATCAGGACCACAGCCTTCACCGTGTCTCGACACTCTCAGGTCATCCCACATCCAGATTAAGCTAGCCGCCCGCAGAGAGTTACTCATTCGCGGGGGCCTAAATCCTACCGCTTTTCCTACCACTTACCTACCTTACTCGTACCTACCTCACCTCAACCATCTACTGTTATCTCTTAATCCATCCACGCTTCATTAATTACACAAAACCCTACCTGTACCAACAAAGCCATCAGCCAATATGCGCTCCAAGTTCAAGGACGAGCACCCCTTCGAGAAGCGCAAAGCCGAAGCTGAACGCATCCGCCAGAAGTACGCAGATCGTATCCCAGTAAGCTTCCTCTCCATCATCTCACAGTTCCTCTTCCAACGAAATCAAAATCCTAACCCGCTCGCTCAAGGTAATCTGCGAAAAAGTCGAGAAATCCGACATCGCCACCATCGACAAGAAGAAGTACCTAGTCCCCGCCGACCTTACCGTCGGCCAGTTCGTCTATGTCATCCGCAAGCGCATCAAGCTTAGCCCAGAGAAGGCGATTTTCATCTTCGTCGATGAGGTACTACCGCCTACGGCGGCGCTGATGAGCAGTATTTACGAAGAACACAAGGACGAAGATGGATTTCTTTACATCACGTGCGTTCCCTCCCACCTCTGATTCACCTCTTGCACGAAAACAACCCAAGCCATACTGACTTCTGAAAAGATATTCTGGCGAAAACACCTTCGGCTCCGCCACCGCTTAGACATTCACTCAACCTACGACCGTGCATGCTTGGAACGATGTCTGGGCGTTTAGGCTAGTGTAGTCGGCTTTTTCCCTGTTCAGATGCGTGTATGCTTTTCTGGAAACAAGGAGGAATCACAGACAGACAAGGGGCGGCAGATAAGAGGACCCAGAGAAAGCTAAGCCTTGCCGCTTTAATACTGGGCGTGGGGAGATGGCGATGGTTTGCGTACCGGACTGTTGCTAGATGATAACGAACTCCTTGGCTATTGCCGTCTTGTCGAGTGCGTTCCTTCAAGTATCCGAGCCCTTGAGTCTCATCAAGTCTAGTCCCCCTGCTATTGAGTCATCGAGGGTAATACATTGTGTTTAAATATCATACTTTGCGCAAGGCCTTTCTACTCTAATCATCACAGTGCTCGAAACCTCCAACATGCACTTTGATCAACATGTCGAAAAGCTTTGCTCCAAAGCCACTATTTTTCCCCCTTACTATAAGAATTGGGCAACCATGGCTAATCTCACAAGCTTTTCCACTCCTCCAGCCTCCAACGCACCTTTCCCCAGCCCCCTAATAATCTCCCATCTTTCCCCCTTTTCCTACAAGCATGCGAGATATCTATCTGTTCTAAACTAGTTTGAGAGGGATCGGGGTATTTGGTGAGATGATGAGGGGAGACGGGGAGAATGGTGAAGGGAGGAAGGGGATGAGAGGGAGGGAAGGGGATGAGAGGGAGCGAGGGTGGAGAAGAAGAAGGAAGGGGAATAGGCCGATTGTTGTTATCACTAAACCTACCTCCATAGTAGGATGATGTGGATATTTTGGGAAGTTAAAACCAGAATTGCAAAGGGAAATAATATATCAAATATAGTCGAGGAGTGTGATGTGATGTGATGTGATGCACGGACGTGACTGTGAAGAAATACTTGGAGGTAATAGACGCAGGATGTGAAGATGGAGTATATTGCGAAATATAGGTTCCTATAGCTGAAGGGGGTGAGAGTGAGGTTGGAGTACGTGAGGTAAGTAAAATAGTTACTAGTTTATACTAGCTAACCCAAAAACCTGAGATATATAGATGACAAAAGAGACGAAATCACAACTTCAAGTAGGGGTATAACCATCCAAAACCCAGATCCGAAAACCCAAACTCCCATCGCTATGCCCTCGTCTCCACCATCCTTTACCCACAGAGGGGTATTTCAGAATTAACATTGTACCAAAGGGTCCAGCCCTTCCTGCTCCATCTACTTTATACAGACTTACCAGGCATCGTCTGCTCCACCAACCGGCGCTGCTTGTTCAACCAACTGGTGTCCATATCGTTCTTCCGCAGCATCACCACGTTTGTCATTTGAAGTCGGCTGGCTAGAGTGTGGTACGCGGACGCCATTAGTTTGGTTTCGCGCTCGAGGTTTGCGATGTAGGATTGTTGGTTTGCGTCGACGGGCGTCTTTTCACACGGCGGGGGTTCTGCGTTGGCTTGTTGTTGAAGTTGGGCTTCAAGGTCTCCGATGCGCGCGTCTCGTTCTTCGATTTGCTATCAGGTTTTATTTGAGTTAGCGTTGTCCTTGGCTTTGAACCTGCCAACCCATGATGAAGCGTGTGAAGAGGGCGGACGATTTGCAGAAGACGGACGGCTTGTAGAAGGTGGGCGGTTTGAAGAAGACGGACGGATGGATGAAAATAGACGGTTTGTGGAAGACGGACGGTTTGAAGATGTACGTGGAGAAGGTTGTGCTGCTGTGGGGTTTCGCAAAGAGCTAAACTCGTAGTCGGCTTCGGGCAAAATGACTTTGTTTACCTCTCTGGCTTTAGCGACGCCTTCCCTGTCCCTTGTAATTATGTCTGTCAACGATTCGAATCTCTGGACGATGGCTTCTTGGCCAGCCGAGTTGGCAGGCCGTTCGGCTGTGGCGGCCCTGACGATTTCGAGAATGTTTTGCAGTTCTTGTTCGGATGAGGCGGTGCCTTGCTTGGACGCTCTGGCGTCTGTTGAATTTTGGAGCATGACTTTGTGATCGTCGAGGTCGCTTTCCATCTCTCTGTAATCGCCTTGAAGGATCTTGTGCTGCTTCTGGAGTTGGGTCAGTGCTGCAGAATTGTGCTTCTTTACCTCTTCCAGCATTTTGAGTTTGTCCACGTCCACAAGCGCGACTGAGAGATGATTAGTGTGTTGCTCAACGACCATCCAGAAGAGATCCTCAAGTGACATACGATCATTCTGAGATGTATCGAGCTGTCTGATGGCTTCGCGCAATTGCCCCTCAATTTCTGCCCGTTTCTTCTTTTCGGCTTCGAGCTGTGCGGTTCTCTTCTGGAAACTTTCGGTGCTGTTAGATGTGTGAGTGACATTTCTGAACTCTGGACTAGTAGACTTAGACCATTCCATAGATGCCCCTTGCTGGATTTGGTTCAAGGACGCCTCGAGTTGAAGTTTCTCCTGATAGGTCTCGAGATATTTTTCGTTCCGAGTCTTTTGTCGTTCGTTGGCGTCATCGAGCATCGACTGCAGAGCGCTGACATGGGCATCCCGGATCGATTGCGTCTCTCGGTGTTCGGCTTCAACTATGGCTAATTTGTCCCTCCTGCTTAGACTTATTAGTCGCGTCCATGTCAAGAGCATACTAGCTAACCGGAGTTCTTCAGTGGTCCCAAGTTCTGTCAAGAGAGTCTGTTCTGCAGTGGTATTTGGAGGTTGATCGGCCACAAACCCGCGTCGATCTTCTCCGAGCTCTCGCTGTAGCGCTTGTTCCCGTTGCTCGCTTGCATGAAGTCGTTGAGCAAGTTCAGTATTATCGAATTCAAGTCGCTTTTTGGCCTTTTGTAGATCATGATTGTGCTGTTCGCTCCTGGACAAAGCAGGTCGGTATTCATCGTTTTCCAATTGCAATTTGGTGTTCTCCTTTCGCATTTCATCGATGGTATCGGAGTGGTGCTTCAGGGCGTCGCTTGCAGCATCATTCTCCTTGCGCAACTGACCTATTTCCTTGCGCAATTGGTCAGTGTCCTGCTGGGCCGATTGTATCTTCTGTCTGTATTTTTCCAACGTGTTAGCTTTCTTGGCAAAACTATCTCGCTCGCTTCTCATCACATCCAGCTCGTCTTTGAATTCTTGAACTTTGGCTCGCTCTGCCTTAAGATCTCGACCGTTCTTCTGCACCTTTTCCTTTAATGCGAATGTTTCGTGGTCTTTATCGCTGATAATCTCGTCCTTCTCTTGGATCTTTGCCTGTAGAAGCTTCGTAATCGGGTTTATATCTTTTTTAGATGCGGAGATACTCGTTTGAAGGTTATCTTGCGTTTTGGCAAGCTCTTCTTTAAGGAGTTCCTGGAACACTATATCAGCATTTTCTTTACCAGCGCTCGAGATGTACATACGTAGTTATCCTGCAATCGCGAGTATTTGTTCTGGTCTTCCTGATGCACTTTCCGTAGACCGTTAATATCGTGTCTTAGCTTACTATTCTCGGCTCTGAGTTCGGCAGCCTGTGCTTCATAGAACAAGTCTGAGTCCATCGCTGTTGCCGGAGGTTTAGGTACGTCATCTTGATGTTCTTCTTGTGGTTGAGGACTTTCCGTTCCTGATTTATCTGCTGGCATGGCCCAACGTGGAACGTCTGCCATTATGCTTCCTAGCCCAAGCATTGTTGATTCCTCCAGAGTGGCCATCCTCCGCTGGCACTCATCTTTCCTTGGACCCAAAGGGCAGACGGCTACCCCCAGGAAAACGAGCTTCATGAACTGTACAATGTAGTCAGCATATGCAATACTGGGAAGATCCCACTCTACTCACCTTGACCATCTCTTGGATGTTGCCGTCTTGCGCAACTCTTCTGAGGTCTGGTATGTCGCATTTCGGGGGATTACATTGGCCGCTATGCGTTGTAATGTAGGAGAACAGGGAATCAGATATGTGCTCTACTGTTGGAATGTTAGCCTTACCATAGCTCGACCCACTCGTCATTGCCCACTTACATGTCTGCTCCCGCAATGACCACTCTTCCGGATTCTCTGGGTTTTCTGAAGGGGCACCAGTAAAATACTCTGGGTCCAATTCGCCTGTAATATCTTGATCAGCATGTCTATTTCCATATTGTGTCCTCGGTATCGAAATACGTACGCAGTGCCGCCCAGATTGTGGACCCATCATTCAATTCCCTTAGGGTAGTGGCCTTTTCTTCGAGAGGAAACGTGTTGATCTAAAAGGCTTAATATTAGCTATATGAGTTCACGCCATTCCAGACATATGCGACTTACCCATGCTAGTAGCACGTCTTCAACCGCTTCAATTGTCAGTTCGTGATCCATTCTTGGTATAATAGGAACAGAACGGTCTGCGTCTAGAAGCACGGTATAGTAGATCAGACGGCAAGCTTAAGAGCATTTTGGCGACGCAGTTGTTGCATGGGGGATGAATAAGTATGTTGAGACGCGTTCTTTGGTGACAGCGATCTTTGTCCTCGTCAACCCCCCCTTGTCCTCCAAGATCAAGGCGGACGCTAGTGCGGACTCGACAAAGACAGCTTTCTTCCGCGATTGGGATTGTACTCTTCTTTTCTTTCAGCAATAACCACTCCTTTGTACTAGCATAATAGAACAGAGAGCATTACAACAGATTTTGGGTATGCTAAGAATTTGGGTGTGGTAGCGCTAAGGCATGCGAGTATGTCAACTCAAGCGCGTGCTCCAGCCTGGATACATCAAAGCTATGATCCTAAATTTCAGATAGGAGAATAACTTAACGCCTTAGCAGGCATCTACATACTCTACATAAATGTTCAGACCCAGACAATAAACGTCCCCCACGCTGCATGCTGGCTTCGGCCCGTTGCGACACCTGCGACGCGTCCCTGCATGAACATGATAGCTCGGGACCTAGGTAGGTATACTGTTTTCCAGTCATGGGCCTTTCGGTGCCATCCCATCATTGCGATCATTAACGCATCCATTCCATGTTGTTACACCACGTAATCCGGCAACGCCAGCAACAATGTATTCTGTCTATCCAACAACAACAATAAGGCAAGCTCTCTCGACCCTAAACTTGCTAGCTGGCTAGCTGTCTGTCTGTCTTTCTCACTCATTTTGGGTGCTGACGATGTTGTCGTCTTCAACTGTTGGGACGTATTTCATTGATAATGTATGGATAGCTGCCAGAGCCTGGGTCGACGCCTTGGCCGCGAAACCCCTTCTCCAATGATTAGTATTGCATATTACTGTTCCCTCTGATCAGGGATAATACTTGATGAGATCTATTACGAGTATGTGTTAGCAAATCTGATAAGATACTTTATGAGTAGGTCTGGACTCACTGAACTCTGCTGTAATTTGCCCACCCTTCAAAGCCGTGTTAACGATGATCTTTCAGTGTTGCGCATAGTACCTACAGCAGCTCTGATGGATTCTTTTGCATTGTCGATAGTAGACTCCGGCGTATCTTTGGGATAAGTGACCAGAACCTGTCTTTGAGGCGCAAGCCCACTGACACCAACAGCCACGGCGGCGAATAAGACGGATACCGTTGTTAGTCTCATGATTCTTAATAGTGATGGTGGTCGGCGAGTTGAGAAGCCAATATTCAAGCTTGAGAGTAGAGCTTTACTCAAGAGTTGAATGCAAGAGAGATAGAAAGTATGGGATTCACCTTGGTGGTTTGGTGATGAATGACGTTGTGTTTGACTCATCAGCGCTAGTGCACAACACGCTAAGCGTCCGCGGCCTTTTGCGCTAATTATGGAATATCCATTCCCCTGCCACCAGCTTCATTGCTCGCACTCACTTCTTTCCCAGCGTTAACTTCCACCCCTCCGTCAACCATCCACCGCCTACTTCTATCCGTCCTTGCTACCTTATTAGCGATCATAATCAGCTGTGAGAACCTGGTCTGCGCCCTTCAACCTGCTGATCACCCATCCAGTCGCTTGTTAGTGGAGGTTTGTTGGTCTGGGCTACAACACTATTCTAGAAGCTCTTGGTTAGGAAGGCAGTTTTGGTTGGAGGAAAACGTTGCGGTGTTGAGCCAGCACTTGCTCATATCAGCCATGCATGCTCCATATTGAAGACTAGCTAGCAGTGATTCAAACAATTCTCTGCATCTGTTTTGCAGGAACATCCTATTGAGACAGCCCGGTTTTCCCTTTCTGGCAAAGAAGCATACATCAATAGCAATTGTTGCGAAGGGCTACCATCAGTGTTACTGTCATCTGACTGAAGCGGCCTTAAACTCTATCCACTGTGTCTACCTATACAGATACCTAATCTCGCAGCCTAAAATTCCCATCACCACCAGAACCCATCATGTCTGTCGGACTTCTTTCAGACGAGGTCGCTGAAGATTATAAGAACTCCCTTGAAGATCTCACTTTGAATTCAAGATACGAGATCAGCAATCTAACAGTCATAGCGAAAGAGAACACAGAGCATGCTATGCAGATATCGCGAGTCTTGGAGAACCACATTCGCAATGTAAGTATTGGAACGAGGGACCGAAGCACCATCATCGCTCGGTCGAGGAAACCCCGTTCTGAGACAGCTGTGAGCAATTCGGGAAGATTTGCTAATCGTGTCTCAGGCTTCCCCAGATCGTAAACTCCCAGCACTCTATGTTCTTGATTCTGTAGTCAAGAATGTCGGCACCCCATATACGCTCTTTCTGGGGCGTAACCTCTATCAGACCTTCATGCATGCATATAGCCAGGTCAATACCCAGGTACGCAACAAACTGAACGAGATGCTCAAGACTTGGAAGGAACCAGTACCCGGGTCGCAGGACCCAAGGCCTGTGTTTCCCCAGGACACTACTAGACCAATAGAGAATGCTCTCATCAAATTGAAAACGATGGACTTGGCGAAACAGCAACAAGAAACAAGAAACCAGCAGGCATTGCTAAGCCGAGCACGACCTGTGCCCAGTCCTGCTACTGCGCCTCCTGTCCGATGGCCCAACTCTCCTGCTCCTCCTCCGGTTGGAAGTACTGTGGGCTACCCACCTGCGTCCTCCTTCGCTTCGAGATATCCTCAGCAAAACGGACAGAATAATTATGTCCAGGTACGGTGATCTGACCCTGGGCTAAGGACAGTAACTGATGATTAGGAAAAGCCACGGGCACCATATCCCCAGTACAACCAACAGCCTCCTCAGCATACAGTACCACCGCAGTTCCAACAGCCTCTGCAGCAACCGTATCAACAGCCACCTATACATCCCCAACAGCCACCAGCCTACCACCAAAATACACCGCCTATTCAGAATTTGGATCCGCTACATCAAGACATAGAAGATTTGATTGTTACAACTAAGCGCGAATTCGCTTCCGCACCGTTTGACACTTCAACACAAGCGCGCTTGAAAGCTTTACTCGATCTCCAGACTATACTCAGAACAACTGTAGTGTCTCCTATGGAGATGCAGCAGATCCGAAACCAAGTCGCTCAGCTTTCTCTCCCAAGAGCCCCAGTGGTAGCGCCTGTACTCACACCTGTTCCTCTGGCTCCTACGCCTTACCTCGCTCCTCCACCTCCTCAACAGACTCCACAACCAACACCCGATCTCCAAGCTCTACTATCATCAAATGCTTTGGCGGATATACTCGCAAAAGCTACCAAAGCCCAGCAACCATCGACACCAGCTTATTCGCAGGCGCCTTTACCGCAGCCTCAAATTCCTCCAGCGCAACCATATACCCCACCTACTCCAGTGCCAGCTACGGGTGGAAGCTCCCTAATTGAATCTCTCCGAGCAGCAGGCATGTTACCTCGTCAGCCATCCCAAGTAAACGGCTCTATTTCTTCTCATTTATCTCATGGATACCCACCTCCGCCTTTCTTACACACGCCATCAACACCTCCCTCTATCCTTTTGCGGCCGGCTGTCTCAGAAATTCAGAACGATGTTCAGCTTACCACAGCCTCTCTAAAGATGTAGGTTTGCTTTGCCAACGGTATTTATGCATTTGCTGACATGATGCAGACCACGGCCACATCTAATCTCGAGAATGTATGAAGCGCGGCCTAATCAATGTTCGACTTGCGGTAGACGTTTCCTTGCCACTGAGGACGGAAGGACAAAGAAAGCTCGACATCTGGATTGGCATTTCCGAACGAATCAGCGTATAGCCGACTCTGTCAAGCGAGGACAAAGCCGAAGCTGGTATGTGGATGAGCTTGTAAGTATTTGGATTGTCCACCACCATGAGAATAGAATCTTACCACTGGCCACAGGAATGGATCAAGAACAGAGAAACCAATGAAGAAGATATTTCTACCACCCCCAATGGTTCAGAATCTTCACAAGCCCAAGCAGCCGCCAAGGCTGCGAAAGAAGATCCTCAAAACAAATATATCCCCGTCCCAACTGATGCCGCCCTCGCTAACTTGCCTTGTCCAATTTGCCAAGAGAAATTTGTCATGTCGTGGAATGATGAAGCGCAGGACTTTGTATGGATGGATGCTGTTAAGATAGGAGCGAGGGTGTACCATGCTAGTTGTCATGTGGAGGTACAGAAAGATGGGGGAAGTACGCCGTTGAGGACGAGTACGCCGGATAGTGTGCTTGGAAAGAGGAAAGCCGGGGTTAGTAGTTAATGACGCTCTGCATATCAACTTGAACGGAGGCTGACATGTGAGATAGGGCACGGATACCAACGTTATACGTTCAAAAGTCCAGAGGGCCACTCCATGAGCTTGTGATTGAGGCATGCTGCACTACTCATCCCGTAGTATCGCTCACATTTGAGCGATACGTCCTTTCTATTTTGGTTATTCATCACGTTACATGCTGGCTTACAGGAATTTATTTCTCATCCTATCCGCCTTGAAGCCAAGAGCCCCCCCTAAGGTGTCATTTCTGTTTTTGTTTTTTTCTACGTTCCTAGAAAGTGTACTCAACTGTTGCATCTGGCGTTCTAGTTTATGCATGCCAGTTTCGGAGTATCGATTCAATCTATTCAATCAGTGCATGCCTTAATTGACCATTCAACGATGCGTGTAAGACCTTTTAGACAGGGCAATCCACAAGTGTAGGGGACTGGACTTCTGTAATCTTCGTACCTACACACACTCACATAAGCCAATCTACTCACTCGACCCCTGAAAAAATCATCCACCAAACACCACCTCGGAAAAATCTCCTCCAAACTCCCCAATCCAAAATTCCAAGCATGCCACTACCCACCCAACCTCCACGAACACTTCCCCCCAAAAGAACCCCATCACAGCCACTGCCAGCTTATCCGACCCCTTCACCATCCACAAAGACGTATTCCTTTACTTCGCTACGTCTCTTCCCAGCCAGGATACAAACATACCTGCGGAACTACCCCCTTAACTATGCTAATCTTATAGTAATCTCTGTTTCTAATCATGCAATTTAATGGTAAGGCGAGCGAGTGAGTGAGTGAGTGAGTGAGCGGAGGATAAGATGTCCGAATAGAGATAAAAGGCAATGAAGGGGGTGGGGTTTGGGCTGGGGGAGGGAAGGTTTTGTAAGGGTTGGAGGTTAGAAGTTGGAGAGGGAGGAGGAGGAGGAGATGGAGGTTGGGGTAGGGATAGAGGAGGGCTGAAGAGATATGTAGATGATGGGAGAGATTATCTTGGGATCGCTATTAAAACCCCCACCTCATCTCTTTCAATCACCAAATCCACATCATCTCCTCGAACCTCTCCCACCAATTCTATCGCATCAACAAAACCCCAAGAACGAGACGCAGGCAATAATAGTAGTAGGGGCCAAGGACGTAAAGTTGCTTGCTTTGCAAATTAAGCGCGGATTTAGATGCAGACCAGAGAAATTCATGGTGGCGCTTGCGTTGACGGAAACTGTTTTCGTGCCTTTTGTTCGGGCGGATGGGATGTGGGGTTGATTTAAGGAGGGGGGGGGGGGAAGCTGGGGACTGGAATAGTTTGTGTGGGTGGGGTATGATGAATTTGTCGGGTGGGAAGAGGGTATGGTGGAAGGGGCGATTGAGGGATAGATTTTGCTGATAGGGGCTTCAGTTCTGAACGGGGGTGGATTGGATTGAGGTGTGATGGCTGGGTATCTTGTGTGGGAGTGAGATAAAGTGATGTGACAGAGTAGCGTTTTTGAGGTAGAAACACGAGGGTAAGGACTCGGGGCGGCAGATGTTGTAAATTCATGGATCATCGAGTTAGGAGATAATTATAGTAGGAAAATACGCTGATAAGAATTCCGTGTAGGGCTTCAGATGAATTGTACTAGAAAGCGTCTTCCGTGCTTCCCTTTTCCCTCACAGCTATGCCCCGCTGTGTACCATCCGGCACCACAACCGACAACCCCCAGTGAACCAAAAGCGCCATAAGAAACCCGAAAAAATACGAAAGATCGTACAAATGATCCCAGCCGCTGCCATTGGATGTGCCGCGGATCTGCCGCACAAAGCCAGGAAGAAGCGGCCAAATGCCCATCACCCACGCAGCAAATGCCCGCCAGTTGAAGCCTCTCCAGTACCAATACTCGGAATCGCTGTCGCCGATGTAGAGGTGTTGGATGCGGATGTCTTGATAGCGGACGAGGAAGTAATCGCTGATGAGGATGCCGGTCATGGGGCTAAGAAATACGGACCAGCCGGAGAGGACAGTGATGAAGGTTGTGGCTTGAGTTACAAAATTCCATGGGCAGGTGGCTACGGCGAGGATGGCCAACAAGCAACTTCCCCGCCGGATGTTGATATATCTGGGGCATAGGGCAGCGATATCCATGCCGCCGGAGACGCAATTAAGGACGATGCAAAGCGCCAATTGGCTGGTAAGAAACCCGAGACCGGCGAAGAATGTACCCGCTCTTGCAGCAGCGGACATGGGCCGCTCTTGAATGGCGAGAAGCAGGACCAGCGGGTTCCATAAAATTTCGCCGTAGAGGGTTGCGGTTGCGGAGGTGATCAGGAGGCCGCAGAGGGCGGTAAGGCAGATGGTCAGGGGGGCTGCGACGGCTTGGCCGAAGAGGGCGGCGTTGGGGCTGCAGGCGTAGCGAGTCCAGTCTGATTGGCCTAGACAGCCACTACCGTAGCTTCCAAGGATGGCTTGAAGACCGTAGACGATGTTCCAGCTCAATCGACTTCCGGACTGAGAAGATCCAGTATGAATGAGAGGCCCCGCACCGTGAGCGGCACAAAGCGCCCAGATTAGCATGCCGATCATGGTACTGGTAATCATGATGAAAGTAACTCTGAACGGGATCTGCAACCTCTCGGGGGATACCATCAACGTTGGGGCGATGATCGCCAGGAACACGAAAAAGCTGACAAGCGAAGAAGTATCGACATGCGCTCCCAAAGGCAGAGTATTCCTCATGCCCACAAATCTAGGCCCAATCAAAGCCCCCAGGACAATTTTCACAGATTGACCTCCCCAGTACGCTTGGATACCCAACCAAATGCTAGCCGTCATAATGCGGTTCAATACCGGCCAAAACCCTCCTCTCATCCCCCACGAGCCCCTCGATAGCACGGTAAATCCAATGTATTTGTGACTTCCCATCCATCCAGCTGCAACAGCAAGCATGCCGGTTATTAGAGCAACTCCGACAATTACTCCCATCGCTTGGCCTACCGACAGGCCTAAGGCTAATAGGCTGGAACCCGAAGTCCATGCGGTAGTATTGATTCCGGTGATAATCCAGTACCCGGCGAAACCTTGCCAGGTCCACGTTCGCCGGTCATAGGGTATGGGAATTAGATCACGATTGCACCAGAACGTATTTTGATACTCGGCATTCTCATCAACGGGACATTCGAGGTTCTTGGCCCAGCGGCGGGCTCGTTCTTTAGATTGGGACGAAAGCATGACTCGAAGGTAAAGGTATAAGAACAAAGGCAAAGGCGAGGATATAATGATATAGATAGTAGTACCGCAATCGAGCTTACAACAGGAAAATAATGGATTCTTGGGATTTAAGCGATGAGAGTGACAAGTACATAAGAAACTCACAAGTTAAGAGATAGACAAGGGACGGAGGCTTGTACGTATATGTACTTCCCTTATATTTCGTACAAGCAAAACGAGCAGTTCTCGGTCAGCAGTCCAGAACTCACATGCGCTTGGACGTTAGTTGGACATGAGGGCCAATACATGATCACCTCTTACATAGCTTCGACTGAACTCTGTAGCACCTTTGAATAAGCATGCATAATCTTGCATGGAGTTTCCTAGATGTTTCTGGTTGGTAAGCTCAAAGTCATGGAATGTTTGCGGCAGTCAGCAAGAAGCCCCAGAAGTACGGTCACTGGCATGTAGTTTGACTTGGTCGTTCAATTCTCCAACGTCGATGGCCATGTCATTTGAAGAGGGGAGAAAGCGAAGCGTGGGATGCTAGCAGACTATCTGAAGTGACAAGCACACAAGCTCTCAACTTCTCGAGGGAGTTGTTGCTCGAGCTTAAGATGCACTAGACCTAATTAAGCCTAGTCGATATAGAGCTTCACCTGCTTTCCATCTCTAAGCTCTGATGAGCTCTTGAAATTATAACAGTTATCCGATCTCGCCTCCAAACCCATATAGTCCGCCGTAATGCCTGCTACTACAGCGGAAACTCTTTCCCTTGTCACCCGAAACGTTTCTGTTGCGCCTCTCGTTCTCCTCTCTGCAGCAGATCACTTTGGCCGGTCAGGCAAAGGTCTACGAAAACGAGTCGTCGGGGTTCTGCTGGGACAGAACGATGGTAAGAACGTAAGAGTGTCAAACAGCTTCGCAGGTTAGATTGGATCGATAACCCTGCTTCAGTGGGAATCACTGACGGTAGCCTTCCAGTGCCTTTCGAGGAGGACGACAAAGACCCTTCAGTATGGTTCCTGGATCACAACTATGTGGAGTCGATGAACGACATGTTCAAGAAGGTCAATGCTAGGGAAAAGCTGATAGGGTGGTACCACTCTGGGCCCAAATTGCGGGCGTCCGACTTGGAGATCAACGAGCTCTTCAAGAGATATACCCCGAATCCGCTTCTGGTCATCATAGATGTCCAACCTAAAGAAGTTGGCGTACCTACGGACGCATATTTCGCGGTTGAAGAGATCAAAGATGTAATTAGACCCATCCTATTCCATAAACGCCAGGCTAATACACGCTCTAGGACGGCACAACCACAACCAAGACATTCGTACACACCCCCTCAATCATCGAAGCCGAAGAAGCCGAAGAGATAGGGGTCGAACATCTCCTACGAGATATCCGAGATGTCGCAGTTGGCACTCTCTCCACCCGTATAACCGCTCAACTCCAATCATTACAAGGCCTTCATCTCCGCTTGCGAGACATTGGCCAATATTTGCAAAAAGTCCTCTCCGGTGAGCTTCCAGTCAACCACGCCATCCTTGGCAATCTTCAAGATGTATTCAACCTTCTCCCCAATTTATCAAATCCTACCGCCACACCTCAGATCAATGGCTCCGAGAGTCAGACACAAAGCGATAATACTGAATTAGCAAGAGCGATGAGTATCAAGACCAACGATCAGCTTATGGCCATATACTTGAGCAGTCTTATACGGGCAATAACAGCCTTCCATGATCTCATCGAGAACAAGATACAGAACCGGCAGCAACAGGAAGAGAAGGACGCGAAGAAGGAAGAGGGTAAGGAAGATAAGGATGGAAAGAAGACGAATGGCGTTGCGAACGGTGACGCGAAGGAGAGCAAAGAAGACGAGAAGAGCGGGAAAGAGAAGGGCAAGGACAGTGAGAAGAAGAGATGATGCGATTTGGCATAGAAAGGGTGTTAAAATTTAGCGCTTGGGCGTGCCTGCGCGCCAGGAGTTCCATGTACCATAGGACGCATTACCCGGAGCCAGAGGGGCCACAAGTAATCACAAAGCGAATGCCTAACTTCTCGTTTTGGCATCTTTGGGATTTTGGGCTCTAGAAGAGAGCTACCGCCGACAATGAAGCTGGTTTTACACCAGTGTCAATTTTCCATCAGCTCCCGTGCTCTCTACACTTAGGGCTAATCGACCCGGCTGGGTACCGGAGTATAACCGAAGGCCATGACGTCTTGCCGTTCTTCGGTCCATCATCGTCGCGGTTTGTCGGACACCGCTACCCCACATGCCCGGTCATTTTCTTTCATACTTTTGATTGCGAAAGCTTCTATTTATTTCGTTCGTTATTGAAGACCCAGCTCTACCGCTCTCTCACAATTATCATTACTATAGTTTCTAGCATTCTATTGCTCTATCTCTAACGCTGTCACCATGTCTTCACCCCACTCAGTTCGTTGGGGTATATTAGGTGAGAACATGAATACTTTTTCTCGAGTTGACCGAGAATGCCTCTCAAGATATCCCTTAATGGGGGCTTGCTCAATTGGATGCAAACATTACTGATCGCCTCGCAGCCACCGGAGGAATCGCGGAGAGTAAGTTACTTCTTTGCCCACACCATCTGGTCCTGGCCTGGATCAGATAGAATCTTACTTTTCTCCTTTCTGTGCAGAGTTCACCAAAGACCTCATGATCGATCCATCCACCCGAGACGTCTCCGACATCAAGCACACTGTCGTAGCTGCTGCCTCCTCATCTTCCGCAGACCGCGCCAAGAAATTTCTTGAAGAATGCAAATGTTCCCCCTCAGCCAAGGCATACGGATCATATGAAGAGCTTGTGAAAGACAAGGATGTAGATATTATTTACGTAGCCACCCCTCATTCTCACCATTACCAGAACACTATGCTCTGCCTATTAGCGGGCAAGAACGTGCTGTGCGAGAAGGCGTTTACAACAAATGCGACGCAAGCGAAAAAGCTCGTTGAGATGGCAAAGGAGAAGAAGCTATTTATGATGGAGGCGGTTTGGACGAGGTTCTTCCCACTAAGTATGAAAGTCCGGGAAATAATTGAGTCCGGCAAGTTGGGTTCTGTACATCGAGTCATTGCAGATCTTAGTTTTGGCGAGGATGTTGAAAAAGAATGGGGCACGAAGCACCGCATGGTCAATAAAGACCTTGCCGGTGGCGCTCTCCTTGACCGTAAGTCTACCCATTTTTCCCAAAAACCAGTCACAAGAAGTGTGATCTAACGCCCACTTCTTACAGTCGGCATCTACTCCCTAACCTGGGTCTTCCAGACCATTTACCACACCCTTCCACCGCAGCGGCGTAAACCCCCGACCGTCGCCTCCCAAATGATCCATTACGATCAAACAGGCGCCGATGAATCAACCTCCATCCTCCTCACATTCCCCAGCGCCCCTCACAACCCAAAACCGGCTATGGGTATCGCTCTGACAAACCTGCGCGTCGCGACTGACCCTGACGGCAAAGGCACGGCTGGACCCGCTATCCGCATCCAAGGCACCAAGGGCGAGCTTCAAGTCGATGGGCCTGCTTACAGACCCACGCACTGGCGTGTCATTTTCCGTGATGGGAAGGTGGAAGAACACGACGAGAAGATTCCAGGACACGGTATGTTCTGGGAGGCGGATGCTTGTGCGAGGGCTCTGAGAGATGGAAAGCTGGAAAGCGAGGTGATGGGGTGGGAGGAGAGCGTGGTGATTATGGAGGTCATGGATGAGGTCAGGACGCAAGGGAAACTAACGTATCCCGAGAAGGTTGAGACTTTCGATTATCCTGTAAGTCTGTGATGAGCGTGCCAGATCAGAAATCGCGTGAGAAACCTCACCTCACTTGGCCTCCATTTCTTCACCATACATTCCACCTCGCCGATTCGGAATTCACTACATACGTACATGTCTTATCTACGCCTGCCGTGGTGAAAACCTTATTCATTACTTCTTCCCTCTTCGTATCAACTGGAACCCCCCGCTGATAACAGCCGCCTTCACCACTTCTTCCATCGAAAAAACCCCCCTGGCTCGTCTATAAGAACCGTAACTTTTGCCGCCCCAATTTTTCCATCTCTTCTACATACTTGTTCCCTCTTCAGGACATGTAAGCACACAACCTCCACCTTTCCTAAATACTTTTCCTTTTCAGGACTACCTACCTACATAGTTTGATCTGTTATATAGAACGAGCGGATTTTCTTTGTGTGTGTGTATTGCGGTTGTTAATAGATGTGCCTGGCTGAGGATTTTTGAGAGGGTTTCAACGATATCCATTGTCTATGTCTTGGAGTCTGGGGACCTACAACTCATACTCAGTATATCCTAAATACCACGCTCAAAATCCTCTGTGAGACTCTTTACCTTCTTGGAGCTGATGCTCACATACGCTTGACTCACCATTCCCGTTATCCCCTCATAATTCCATTTCCCCCTTCGATAACTAGAGAAAATCAAAACCTCACTTTCCCCCCTTGTAATTTTTGACCAATCAAAAAATTCCGAAAAAACCTTAAATTGGGCCAACACACGCCAAAAACCGAAAATTCACGACCAAAAAACAAAACATAACAAAGTGCGGCCACCGGTTTCGAACACACCTCACTTTCGTATTCGCAAAACCCTACTTAAGCGAACACGTGATGTTGGGCTGTCGTTTACCAGGAATGATGGCAGTTACAAGAAGCTTATCTATGTATTGAGATGTGACAGGTTGGCTATGCAGAGAGTGAGATACCTGATGATGTTATCCATGACGTTGTTCTAGGTGAGTTGGCGACAAGAGCTTCTTTTGGGTTGAAGAGGAATGGCCTACCCCAAGAGTGGGAGCGATTATCAGCACAAGGAAGGAAAGACGATGCTGCTTCTACGTTTGACGGATACCTTGACGGAAGCTCGGGAGCAGAAGCTGGCACTTGGTCTGCGGCCTGTGTTCTTACTCTGAGGTCTGGAAGACGAATACCTCGACATGGAGAGAGGATTGGAAGAAGCCAAGGCCCGCGTGCTCGCCCACGGATCTGGAGGAAATTTAGGTTATGATCAGCTGTATCTGCATCTGCAAGGCATTTGTCCAACACCAGAACCCCCGTTCCGGCAAAGAAATACAAGCTGGCATAGGTCTGGAGACGCTAGCTCTACCCAGAAGACAAAAGTGAGATCCAGAGATCCGGAAGACCCTATCCTGGAATTTCGATGGAGGATAGCAGAAGCGTAATATTGCCAAGGTAGTGCTGCACGCTTTTGGAAGCTCGGAAGCTCGGAAGCTTCACGAGATGAATGCCAGATCACCGCCAGTAGCTGTGAGAGATGGTGCCAGCTTTGGGATTTGATAAAGCCAGAGTAGGGATAGCGACTGCCTCTTACGGAAGAGTCCATGGCATTTATCATAATCATCGATGAGGGATATCACAGGCGTGACATCGCTAAGGTATTGTTGCACGCTTTTGGAAGCTCAGAAGCGTCACAAGATGAATGTCAGATCACCGCCAGTAGCTGTGAGAGATGATGTCAGCTTTGGGATTTGATAAAGCCAGGAAAGAGGTAGCGACTGCCTCTTACGGAAGAGTCCATGGCATTTATCTTAATCATCGATGGAGGATATCACAGGCGTGACATCGCTAAGGCATTGCTGCACGCTTTTGGAAGCTCAGAAGCGTCACGAGATGAATGCCAGATCACCGTCAGTGGCTGTGAGAGATGGTGCCAACTTTGGGATTTCATAGGGATGGATAACTTGACCGGATCTGACTTGCTCGAGCTCAGCGACGTGCTCGGAGCTTCCCAGGAGCAAACAGCAGAGCTTTTCGTGAAAGGCAAGGCACTCAAGCCTTTCCAGGATCTCCCGAACATCGAACGGTTCAGCTTTGCATACAGAAAATAATACCATAGCAAAGAGAACGGGCTCAGCGCGACACCCACCGATACGGTAGAAGACCCCAAGCGTCAGATCGAGGAAAACTGGGTTGTCAACGCAAGTGCGAGCCATAAACATTAGATCATGGCAAGCGAGCCTGGCCCTAGGAAAATAAGGGTATCCTTCTTGACCCAATGCAGCAAATGAAAGTAGAACATCGCTACTAAGCATTCTACGATCAAATGATCTGGCGGCCTTTTGCATTTCATGCCAGGGGGAGATAGAGAACAGCTCAGCTTAGGCGGCTTACCACCACCGCGGTATTTCATCGCCTTGGACAGCTTCAGTACATCGAAGGGGATATCAGCAACGACACCGTTAGGGGTGAATAAATGTTTGGCATTCACTACTCACAAATGTGTGCTCATTCAATTATCCTTCTCAAAAACAGTACACAGCCGCTTCTTTTTAAAAGACACTAAGCTGTGAGCGAAACCTTTGAATGTGTTTTTCCAACGCGGAGTCTCCATGGGTCAAGAACACTCAACTCCGCCGAGAACAAACCTTTTAACGTCGAAGCTCGGGTGTTGCGCATCGCATGAAGCACTTACCACAGTGACTTTATCGTATCGATTCAGGTCTTCAGCTCGAAGCAGCAAATGGCCCATCTATATGTATCTTTTCATAAGGAACTTCCAGTTAGGAGATATATTCAAGATATTTTGCCGAGATAGCATTCTTGCGGACTCAAAGATTGATCTTCGGTGTCGGAAGCTCCAGGTCTTCGAACCATATTAGAAACGTACCACGGTGGCTTCTGAAGCATTGTTTTTGTTCCGGCTCAAAACAGCTTATAGCCCTTTTGCACATCTCTCTCGACAGAAGTCTCAGCTATGGACAAGACGCTTGAGAGATCCTTCAGAGACGTCTACAGACATAGATTTTGTAAAAGCCGGAGTCCAAAAGAACGTTAAGTTGAGAAGATGGCTACCTGCTGAAGCTTTACAGCCTGAAGCTTTACCGACTGAAGGTTCATTAACTGAAGCACTAGTCTTCGGTGTCAAAAGCTTCGAATCTTCCAACAGTATTAGAAATATACCGCTATGACTTCTATTGCATCAATCTTGATCTAGCTCCAAAACAGCGAATGGCCCATCTGCGTTTCTCTTACTAGAAGGTTCCGGCTTCCGACAAAGCCTTTAAAAGATAAACTCACTCCCGAGATACGAAATAAAGACTATCGCTACCTACCTAGCCGGACGTCTGCTATTCATGACAGAGACTTCGTGGACTTGATAGAAGCTTGGAACCTTGAACCGTGTAAGAACATGTCCACGATGGCTTCTATTGCATGTGTTTCAAAGCAGTTAAAGAACAGGAAAAAGCTTACCTACATGGCTCTAACGAGAATTTTAGCTTCTGACAAAAGATTTTCAGCTTTAAAACGGCACACTCTTCATTCTGAGATGAGAAACGAAATCTACTGCTATCTACTTCTCCGAACGTCTGCTATTCACGTCAGGCACTTCATGAACTTGACAAATCGACATCGAAGCTTTGAATCACGTTAAAAGCCATGCTCACAGTAGTTTCTATTGCTTATGTTCCAATGCAATTAAAGAAATAGAAGATAGCTCACCTGATGGCTCTTCCACACAATTTCCAGCTTTTGACAAAATATTCAAGAGATACACTCTTCATCCCGATATACGAAACGAAGTTTACCGCTACCTACTTTTCCGAACGTCTGCTGTTCATGGTAGAAGCTCCACAGAGACAGGCAGCTCTTTCTGGACGTCGAAGCCATGGTGTAAGCACCTACCACGAAAGCTATTATTGCCTAGATTTTAGCTCAGCCCAAGAACGGAAGATAGCTCATCTGCGGGGTTATTTTGACAGAATCCTCAGCTATGGCGAAGATACGAACATAAAGTCGGATACAGCTGCTTCGTAGAATCGAAACACTGACGTCTGACGTCGAAAGCTTCGGATTTTTGAACCGTACCGCGGTAAGCAAAAGCTAAAGGCAGCGCATCTTCATGGCTCTCCCAAGTCATAGCTCTCTTCGCAAGAGTTTCAGTCGTCGGCGATTTTTGAGATGTCTTCGAAACGCAGAGGCTTCGAAATCTCCTCACTACCGCCGGATCTTTGATAACGGCGGATAATTCAACTGCATACCTTTTCTTACAGGATCACCCGCTACGAATCTTTTAGGACCTTGCCAACGCAGAAGCTGCATGGAACACGTGCCCAAACCTTCGACATCCAAAGCTGCCGGCCTTCGCAGCCTAGTGAAGAGTTAGCATATGTTCACGTACTGCGTATATGGTCTCATTGACTCTCGACTCTTTCCGTCCTGTTCTAGAGGAGATGAACAAGTAGCTACATTTCGAAATGTCACAGCGACGATGCCTATATGGTCGGAGTACTGCGGCAGCAACGATTCCTGATCAGAATGATACAAGCAAGCCTTACTAGTTCAAATGTTGAAGACAAAGATCGGGAGGCTATAAAGCAGCTAAAGAGATACATTCCGAAACGAGTCTATGCGGTCATGGTGGTAGTATACTTCTACAGGATCTACCGGTCGGCAAGCCGGGATAATGGAACTCTAGCAAAGAAAACATGCGAGACAGACAACAACCGTGAATCAAGAGCGGTATGCCCCAACTCAAGCCCACTTACGTTTAAGTTAAGAAAATTGAGCATAGCTAGAGCTTGAAGGCGGGATACATGGCCAGAGCATGGCATTACCAGCAAGGAAATCCAGAAAGGGAATGTAGTAATCAAGTCGTCAGAGAAAAGGCGCGTCCGGCCGGTTTCGGTTTAAGCTAAGAGCTTAAAGAAGATACACGAAGGACCAAAAAAGTAGCTCGAATTTCGCGGAAAGACACACCAGCTAGCAAAATGCTATAGAAAGAGTGGGTATTGCTGGTTTTTGATTGGGCTGAGCGGATTGAGAAGAAAACCATAGCCCGAATGGCACTTGGAGCATGTGAATATCGAAGGAAACTTTAACGAGCAGAGTTTCACAATGTGAGCAGATACAGTTTGTCCCGGACGAGAATGACGGAGCATACTCTTTTGGCATCCCTTAAGAATGTGTACCGCCCAGTAAAGGAAGTGGCAGCCAAAGAGACAAAGACGACTCTAATCCGTGTCAACCTTACCGATCTAATGCTTGCCGCTGAGGAAGAGCTAACGAAGAAAGAGCATCCTATCGAGCTTCCAAACGATCGAATCACCTTTGCTCGTGCTTTTGTTATTGGCGTGGGGTCGGAAGGCACCACAATCTGGATGACTGGCGGAAGTCTTGGCGGGGACAGCATTCATGAATACTGCAAGCAAAGCCGTGACCGGGTGATAACAGATATTGAAGCAAGTCGGCTCGTGTCTGGCAACGAAGAAAGTCTTAGGGAGGAGATCGTCGGAGAAACAGTAGGCTCAGCCGGTTTTGATTCGAGCAAAGCGAATCAGGGGAACATACACCGTCACGGTATGGCAAGTCTGATTTCTCATTGTGGCAATATGCCTTTGACATGGCTATCATAGAGAGCTTAGGTATCAGTTAGTGAAAGTAACTCTTGGAGATACAATAATGTGCAACCGACCATATTCGTAGCATATTGCATTGTAAGCTAGAGCAAGCAGCTGTTGACGCTGAATGCTTCTCCTGGAACAATGTCTGGGTCATGTGTCGTCCTCTCAGGAATGGCTGCTTTGATTGAACATCGGTAGCCCATAGCCAATGAAGACTTTCAACAATTTACTCCTGCAGTCTTGTCTTTCGAAGTAGGCGCGGATCGTCCTCCGTAATGTCGGAGCCTCGGTAGTCTGCGGGCAAAAGGGCTTTCCGGCTCGCTTACAACCTCGCCCGCCAGTTCCCTCCTCACACCTTTGCCTTTCCAGCTCCTAACGGTGGGTTTGAGCTCTCAGACTCCTCCTTCCGCCTTGGTCAGGCATAATCTTGTAACCAGTCCTCGCCGATGGCTCCCATTATAGACGAGACAGTAGATGCCCTGCGGGAGCTGGTCCACAAGCTCGAGTCGCGGGTGCAGCAACTGGAAGCAAAGTTGGAACAAGCCGATGGAGCTCCCGCCCGGACAAGCACCCAGTCGGTACGGATGATTTTGATGGGACCTCCTGGGGCAGGTACGCGTGCAAATCGCTCTAGAGTTGTTATGATACACGACTGATACTTTTTGCAGGCAAAGGCACCCAAGCACCGAAAATCAAGGACAAATTCTGTGCTTGTCATCTTGTAAACTCGATGACGGCGTACCCATAAATTCCGTTAGACCAGTAAAAACTGACGTGCACCTCTCAGGCTACTGGGGACATGCTTCGATCACAGGTTGCCAAGAAAACAGCTCTCGGAAGGGAAGCGAAGAAGATCATGGATCAAGGTGGCCTTGTCAGCGACTCTATAATGATTGGCATGATCAAAGCGGAACTCGAGAACAATCCTGAATGCAAGCAGGGGTATGAAAGCCGTCAGGATTACATGATTAAGAGCTGAATATTAGGTCTTTAGCTTCATTCTCGACGGTTTCCCACGGACGGTTGTACAAGCCGAGAAGCTAGACGAGATGCTTAAGAGCAAGCAGCAGAAATTACAGCACACGGTTGAGCTACAGATTGACGATGGTCTTCTTGTCTCTCGCATTACAGGCCGCCTCATCCACCCAGCTTCAGGACGATCTTACCACAAGATCTTCAACCCACCTAGGGCAACAATGACGGACGATATTACTGGTGAACCTTTGATTCAGAGATCGGACGACAACGCTGAGACGCTCAAGAAGCGATTGGCTACCTACCATGAGCAGACCACTCCGGTGGTAGCATATTACCAAAAGACGGGGATCTGGAAGCCAATTGATGCCAGTCAAGAACCAGGTCAGGTATGGAAGAGTTTACTGGGCGTGTTTGAGCATGACAAGTCATCAAGTCAAAGTACGACCGGGAGTCTACTAAGTAGGATTGGGCTGAGAAGCTAGGCTTCACCTCCGCGTTCCTCGATTTGTGGCGGAGCAGGTAAAGGTTACAAGCATCAAGGGCATGCTTTGTTGGATGAATCGACGAAAGAAATGGCAAAAGCTGTGTACTTTGCAGGTGAGCCACGCTCGAAGATTATAATACTTCGAGCGGATCTTGTAAAATACTTGTGCCTTTTTGATAGACCCTTCATATTGTCAGCTTGAGTATCGTCTTTACTATCCCTATGTATCTCTCAACCTTAAAAATCGGTCCGCGTAGCAGCAGCTCTCCCACGGTAATTTCTGTTGTAAAAGCAAGATTCAACTCTAATGTGAATTCATTGACAAGCTGATAGTAGATACTATTGCCTCCTTTGGAGCTTCACTATAACTAAGCACCTCAGTAGGTGTGAGACTACGTCCTGTACACGTCTGGTTCGAAGGGCTGGCTCGAGAGAGACTCCGCAGTTGCGCCTTCCGTTCACTCTTTGACCTCAGACGCGACTCAACACTCACTAGGCTCGTTCATAAATCCTAGCCCAACCCACAAAAACCTCACCACTCTCGGATATTCTTTCATCCATCACCACCTACCTCCCTTTTCTTCCACCATCACCAATTAAGCGACTCACACTACTAAGCGACAATGTAAGTCTAACGCCTTTAGGACAACACCTGTGCTGCCATCCCTTCTTAACAGTCAAAACAATCATTTGTGTCCTCACCTCAACACCTCATGTCATCCTACATCATCTACCTCCATCATCTTCCTTACAACCTCTACATTCCGATCACTCTAATTTCTTCACTTGGCTATCAAAACATTTTGTAGGACAAGCTCACCAGATATCAACAGGTTACAGAACAAATCCAAAGCCGGTTTGAGGAGAGCTGCAGCGGCCGCCGAGCCATCTGTGGCAGTCGCCCGAAGAGTTGCTTTGGAAGACAAGAAAGCTGCGAAAGTTGAAGCATCAACCAACAAGAAAGCTGCTAAAGCTGCAGCATCCGCCAGTAAGAAAGCTACAGCGGCAGACAAGAAAGCTACGAAAGCTGAAGCATCAACCAACAAGAAAGCTGCTGAAGCTGACGCATCCGCCAACAAGAAAGCTGCAGCTGCTGCAAAGAAAGCAGCCAAGAAAGGGGCAGCTTCTACCAACGAACCTTTAGCCACCAGCCACCAAGCCGTATCTTCTAGCAATCAAGCCGCAGCTACGACCAACCAAGCTGCAGATACGATCAACCAAGCTGTAGCTTCCACCAGCCAAGCCGCAGCTACGAACAACCAAGCCGCAGATACGATCAACCAAGCTGTAGCTTCCACCAGCCAAGCCGCAGCTACGAACAACCAAGCCGCAGCTACGATCAACCAAGCTGCAGATACGATCAACCAAGCTGTAGCTTCCACCAGCCAAGCCGCAGCTACGAACAACCAAGCCGCAGCTACGATCAACCAAGCTGCTGCTACGATCAACCAAGCCGCAGCTACGATCAACCAAGCTGTAACTTCCACCAGCCAAGCTGTAGCTTCCACCAGCCAAGCCGCAGCTACGAACAACCAAGCCGCAGCTACGAACAACCAAGCTGTAACTTCCACCAACCAAGCCGCAGCTACGAGCAACCAAGCTGCCGCCACGATCAACCAAGCTGTAGCTTCCACCAACCAAGTTGTAACTTTCGCCAACCAGCCCGCAGCTCCGCGGCTCATTCCACGCCCCGCCGGTATGACCAAAACTCTGCCATCAGCTTCCGGGCTCCCGGCATGCTGGGCTCAGGATATGGACCGATTTATCTGCCAATGCGAATCACTTATGGGAATTGACACTGCTACTGCGATTCGTGGGTTGAGGAGAAAATTCCCGGAGTTGTCTTATGTAAGTCAAATGTCCTTTCCTCGAAGCATGTGAAAGGTGGAGAGCCGAGCTCTGGTGATCCTGGCACGTAGTCTATGGCCATGACTCACTGAGCTTCATGTCTCTTGGGGCATGAGGTTGCCTGAGGTATCATAGAGTTGTGAGGACCGCTGACGCGTTGGGATTGGCCTCTAGTTGATCCTCAGCGAGCTAGCCATTGAGCGTCGCGTCATGTGTCTTGAGTTGATGGACAATGACTACTTCAAGAAAGGCAATGAAATCACCATTGCACGCTATGAGGCGCGTGGGAACCCGCTGCCTCCTATGAATTTGGAGAAGTATTCTCCGGAGAATATAGCGGCGACTCTGGCCGATGAGGTCAGTTGCTTGAGCTCCTCAATGATGAATGTGTGGCGGCTAATCTAAAGCAGGATGATGATGTTCAGGATGGGGATATTGAGATTGTAGAGTGTGAAGTGGGCATGGCTGGAGTGAAGATTGTTGATGGCGAAGCCGAAGCCGAAGCTGGGCCGAGTACGCGTGGGGAGAGTGAGGAATCGCGTGAGGCATTCAAGGTATGTCCATCTTCTGCGTTGAGGTCTCACATTCTCCATGCACACTTTGTCCAGACACAAATCACCATATAATCACCCATTGCAGCTCTCAGTTCTCCATACATTAACCAGATAACTAATCATCACCACAGGAGAACTACCTCCCCACCACCACCGGCACTCCAGGGGCCATGACCCTTGCCACCTCCGTCTCTACCGGCACTTTCGGCCACGAGTACAACCACGACGATCACCCCAACTACAACGCCACCTCTTTCGACAACGCTGAATACAGCGAGAGCCCCAAAGTCTTCTCCCACAAGACTAGGCAATCCTACGACAACGCCAATTATCTCGACTCCGCCAAAGCTGGGCCCGTCACCCCCAAGCATTCCTCCGACACCCGTAGGCACTCTTCCGACAACGCTAACACCTCTCCCGTCACCCCCAACTACAGCTACGGTGGCATGGGCACCTTGGATACGTCCAACCACTCCCTCACTGCCCCTCGTACTCTCACTGGGCCGTATGCAAAGAACACGGCGCGCGATCGTCGTGAAATTGCTCAGGAGAACTCCCTTGCAAGCGAGAGACTTGCGGTTGAAAACGCGTTCGGTACCCTTCCGCGTGAGGCGACTCCGCGTTCTCCTGACAAGTAAGGATGTAGGATATGGTGTCCGTGGTTTGATACCAGCTCTTAGTGGTTGGTATGGCTACGCAGGCGTCGATATTTGTTTTGTGGCTTGTACAGTGCCCGAAAGCTGTACATCTAGGTCTATGGAAATTTGAGTGCTATGCTGGACAGCTTGTGGTAACTATGTGTAGCTACTAGCTGATAGATGAGCAAAAAGTAAATGATTTGAGAATGCGATGTTGCAATGATGTGATAGTATTTCGACTGACAAGTAATATTACTGAGATACCGCCTGGAGTACATATTTGCCATCCACTATAATCTATTAATTTCCGTCGAGAGCTACGAGGGTAGTCCCCCAAGCAACATCTGCAGGTGACTATGCCTGACGAGTTGAAGCTGTCTTTCTTGAAGCGTGACCAAGACACGCAAGGTTATATCTCATTGAAACGCATCCTTCGAATTGGCCAGTCCTTTCCAACTCTTAAACTCATCTGATCATCACTTGATTTTCTCATGGGTACAGAGTTGGCAGCCAATCACGAATCCAGACCTCCTTTCTTAGGCTCGAAGCCCCAAGCCTGCCTCCTACTCTCGCTCCCTCGCTCCCTCGGCCACCTGTATTACATCCACATGGTGACGTCTTCCTTACCTCGACGGAGTATGGGCGTAGGTATTCTGGTTCCCCAAGGGCCTATCTCCCACCCCATCATCCACCCCACCCAGCCGCCCATCCCGCCATCTCCTCCCTCCCAACCACCTTCTCCTCCACATACCCACCCATCCTCTCCGCAAGCACACAAGCAAGCAAGTGCTTGCAAACCGGCACCTCCTCCCCTCGCAGCAATCCCCCAAACCTCATCTCATCACCTCCCTTCTCCGCCCCTTCATCCTGCGCAAGACGCGGAGCACTGGAGTTGAAAGCCGCAAACGCAAAAGCCGCACATGTGCAATTCCAGGCTTTCAGACGGACTTCATAGCTCGTGCTCCCCTCCAAGCCCTCATTATTTCCGCGTTTGTAACCGCGCGGGCGCTGCGAGGAGCGCACGTAGTATACCACGTTCGCTTCGGCGGGCTCGTGGTCAAGGACGAAACGGGTGATGAGGCCGCGGTCTAGTAAGTCGAGAGCGGGGAGGAGGTCGGTGGGGAACAGGCAGTGGAGGGTTAGGAGGAGGGGTTTTAGGGATGAGGGGGCGGAGGGGGAGGTTAGAGGGTTGGTGGTTGTAGAGGGTGAGGTGGTGTCTTTGGGTGAGTGGGGAACAGAGGGGAGCTGGGAGAGGATGGATGCGATGAAGGCGCGTTGAGATGGGAGGGAAGTCGAGGTTGAGGTTGGAGGAGGCATTGTGATTGGTGGGGGGGAAGCGGCCGGGGTGTCACTACTTTGCCGTTCGTGTTCCTCTTCTTATTTTGTGATTCGCAACTTTTCCCAATGCGTATATTCTAATTGATCCTGCTTCAGGCTCTCCATTGGCTGTGCATCCTGATTCTACCAAGACAGGCCTGAAACTTTATTCTCAATGTACATTCGCCATCTGGAGAAACTACGCACTCCGTACCTCCAAGGCACCATATTTGGCTAGAGAGTACAACGCGCGCACAATGAAATATATATCGAGAATCTATGCGAAGACGCCATTGGAATCTCAGCTGTGACTGGGCGAACAGACGCTCGTTTTGGCTTAGGTGAAACGAATACTATTTGTGAGGCCGCAGATCTGGAAGCTATCCTATCTCAAGATTTGCTAGTCACACGGTTCCATGGCATCGGTAATGGATTTTGATCTCAATTTCTTATCTCAATATACTACTATTCACTATATTTTCAGCTACGCGGTGTAACAGGCGGCTCCTGGCCAAAACATTACCCTTGCTCCCTGCTTGTGGACTGAGATATTACCAGCTTTCCATGTCAGGAATTGCTACTGCTCTGGAACCACGCCACACAATGTACTCAAAAAATTTATACAGGCGTGTGGTATTGTTTTAGCACCTCATTGGTCAAGATATTCTCTCAGCCAACCGCCTGGGTGGTAAATCCTTCTTTATTTTTGCGTATATAGTTTGGTTCTGTGCAGCCCTCTTTTTATATCTCAGTGTTCTTCTCTGAATAAATGATGCCAGCGTTCAACTGAACTGTGACCACTTACCGGTGAAGTTTAGCTAAACTCTGTTCAAACTTTACTGTTTGTTGCACTTTTAGCCTGCCTCTCGATCGCCATGCTGTTCTTCAGTCTGTCCGTCTTCCGGCTCATGGTGCTCTTTGCAACGTTCCTTTCTGTGGCCTACTCATCGCCAACCATTCGGACCCGCTGCTTCATCTTCGGATGCGATGACCCAAGTCCGCATGATACACACAACGGCGTTTCAGAGTCCACATTGGGAGAATTTGCTCTCTTCTCGCAATACGCAGCTGCAGCCTACTGCGAGGAAAATAACAACTCTTCTGGAACTAAGATTACTTGTGCTACAAAAAATTGCCCTGATGTCGAAGCTGCCAATGTCACCTCACACAACGAATTCGAAAACTCTCCCATTGCTGACACTACTGGATTCATTGCTATAGACTACACAAGAAAAATCGTCGTTCTGACCTTTCGTGGCTCCGTTTCCGGCGCAAACTGGCAAGAAAATCTCAAGGCTTCAAGAGTTCATACGGATATCTGCCATAAGTGTCACGTTCACAAGGGTTTCTGGCAAGCCTGGGTCGAGGCACGGCCACCGGTCTTAGGTGCTGTCAAAACTGTCATGGATTTATACGCGAACTACCGTTTCGTTGTCACTGGTCACTCCCTTGGTGGCGCCCTCGCCACACTCGCCGCGGGCGATATCCGTAAGATATCTACTAAATTTGCCGACATAACCGAACTTTATACCTATGGCTCCCCTCGCATTGGCAATATCCGTACGGTTGACTTCCTGACCAAGCAGTCAAGTTTATCACACCGTATAACGGCCGTCGACGATCCCGTGCCACGTGTGCCCTGGCACAGAGCGGGTTACTTTCATGTCTCGCCCGAATTTTGGGTTCATACTAATCCCCAGTATCCAACTACCACAGATATCATGGTTGTAACGGGGTATTACAATAAAGCAGGCAATTCGGGAGCCAATAAAGGCCACACAAAATATGACATGGAGGCTCATAGGCATTATCTCGGAAACATAACGCAATGTAGGCCTGACAAGGATATTTCGGGCTCTAAATCCCGACGGTCTTTCTAATTTGGGTTGTGAGGCAGACAGAACCTTACGTGTAAGACATTATGGAAAGCTTTAGCGAGTATCGGGACGATTGATCTTGGGATCAGTAGATGGCACTTTCGAACATTGCCGGGGTCGAATGGGGCGAGTTCTCGGGCCTCGTTGCTGTCTTCACGGAAAATCGATCGAACAAGCGATATCTCACTTCATACTCAAAAGATGAGCTTTCACCAAATGTGGTCAAAATTTGTTCTGACGCGACTCAACAAAGTTGCAACAGAGAATTTTAGTACAGACTATTGAGACATATCTTGATACAAGACCAAGGTTCCCCAAGGCTCAAGTTCCGTGAACGGCCTATCTGATGTCTTAGACATCTCACTTCTCTCGCGGTGAACGGACTCAATCGAGAACGCTCCTTCGCATGGTCGCCAAGGCGAATGTCCAAGCAGGCCCCAGAGGAGAGGAGGGAAAGCTTCTAGGTAGACAGGCCGACACTGGGGATCAACCACTACTTAGCAAACAGGATGTCAAACAGAAGTGGGACTGCAGCAGATTCCTCAAGCTACGAGCTGGACGCATTACTGCTCACGCTGGAGATACCGCATCGGATGCCTTGCTGTAGACAGCTAATCATACCACCCACCTTTTGCCCTACGAAGATCTAAAAACTCTTAGTCCGCTATAGGCAGAGGGTTTCGGTAAATGCTTCGTTACCAAATGCTTTCCACTTCTAATCACTATCTCCGGATCGAAGACATGACTGACTATCCATATGGGATCCTGCGCGATTTTGTTCATCAACGACATGTGCAATCCACAGCAAGTAAGGCAAGACGAAGGACTGCGCTAGATCGTTCTGGCGGCTCGCGACGCCCAATTCAGACTCTTCACAGAAAGGAGCAAAAATTCCTAAAGGACCAAGCGCCAAGGTGCAGACAGCAAAGACCGGATGCTGCGCAACGCGTTATAGACTGAGAACTTGAAAAGACGACTCATTCCGAGTTTTCTCGGACAATGTTATGGCCCTCATACCTCTTGAACTATTGCCGGAAGAGGTCTCTTCTCCTTCTTCTCTGATAAGGCTAATTCATATATTGATGAATTGGGGTTCACTTTAGAAATGGGAACAGTTATAGAACATAATCACCACGATTCACTTTATACTTATTTACCATTCAATTACATATAATATCTTCAATTGCTGCTTACCCTTCTACGCTTGCTGCTTAATCTTTACCATCTGAGACTGCATACATAACATATATTATTATAAATAAAGTTTAGTATCGTTCATAACTTTTGCAGTTCGATAAAATCAGAAAGACACGCCTTTCAACAGAGACTTTGAAGACGAACTTCATCGCTGACCATGGTTTTGGGAGCCGCCCTGATATTGTACCCTAATGCGGAAGATTTGACTTATTGGGTGTCTTATCCCTTTAACCGCTGCCGAAGAGCCACTTTTAGCGTATTCGCTTAGTTCATCAATAGAAATCATAGAATATCATTCTGAACTGATTTTATTGATGCTATTCAGAAACTATTGTGATATGCAGCTCAACAAGAATCGTCTTTACATAGAGAGATGTCATAGATATCACAGTCAAATATAGAATGTTTTTCTCGCTTGCTATCATTTAAATTTGATGTAATTTCATCGAGAACTTGTCATTTTCTAAACATGACTGTTTGTTACGAAGCGTGTCGGCATTGAATAGAGCCTAGCCAATAGGCCCTAGGGATTTCGGTATGTGAACAAGGAACAGCGATGTTCCGGATCGGAATATGCTGAAACATTTCATCTATTCGAGCCCTAGCAAACCGGCTACTTCGCCCCTTTGTTCGGCCTACTATAGATACAGCTCGAAACTGTCTTCTTCCTTCTGTATTCTTAGTTTCCTAGTTAGAGCTACCTCTATTGATCAAACATTCTATTCAGCTACGCACTACCTCGCTGCAGTGTGATTAGATTCTAGGCACGGTCTCGACACTGTTCAATCTATCTTCTTGCACTCATGACAATCATCAAAGTTCTTTCTTTTGCAGATTTGATGATCATTTAAACATATCATTAAACATTCAATTGCAGACTCAATTGATGTTCTTTTTCACTTCAGAAACTGTCTTTCAGATGTTTGAATAAAATCTGTAGCTAAAGTCATTCTGAACTCATTATGAACAATGTATTTAATTTTCTTCAAAACAGCTGAATGCAAAGAGAATTTATAAACATTGATAATGTTGATTTTAATCAAGAACTTGTACAAAATCTTGTGTTCTTCTGATTTACATTAATGATTGTATGCATAAAAAGAATGTAATTGATCAGTTTGATCAACAACTTTTATGTAATGATTATAAACATCATCAAAGTTCAAAATCAAAAGCTTTGCATAAAATTTATTATCAAATAAAGTTTTTGCAATCTTAACATTAATAAATGTTTTAGAAGATTTCTTTTTATCGCGAATGATGTAAATCTGATTATCAAACATAGTTGATTATTCTTAGAAAATTGAAAAGCGCAAAAAATCACGAAAATGAATTACTTAAACTATCTAGAGACAAAGCATATCATTAACATGATGCTTGCACTTCATTCTGATCATCAGAGACAGATGAGAAGCATCATTGATGTGATGTCAATGAATGAACAAGAAATGATTATTGTTATCTTGCAGAAGAATTCAATCAAGACGATGTCGTGGGGCGAAGTCTCACCCCTCGATGACTCATGGAACAGCATTGATCCGGCCGCACCTAGGGTTCACGGAGATATTAGCTACTATTGATAGGGGTTTCCCGAGCATGGCTCAGCCGCACCTTCAGGATTCATGAAGATATAGACTATCATTCATAGGGGTTTCCCGAGCAGGGCTATTGAGCCGCACCTTCAGGGTTCATGGGGACATTGACTACTATTGATAGAGGTTTCCCGAGCATGACTCAGTCGCACCTTCAGGATTCATGGGAATATTGACTATCATTTATAGGGGTTTCCCGAGCGAAGTTTTCTTCTACACCTTTTTATCCATCTTTTCACCTCATTCCCAGACGAAGGCATCGACATAGAGGCATACCTACCTACCTATCTATCTATCTACCCACCTAGTCATCTGTATCTAGCCTACCTTCTAGATCTACCTATCTACTAGATCGATCATCGCATGTGTTCATGCTCGCTCTGTTGATTTCGAAGCTTTCTATATTGCACCTGTATTCTATCTCTCGACAACGAAAGATATACAGAAGAAATTACACAAGCTGCGAGTACTCTATAAACTCAACGAACGTAGAAACAATGAGTTAATGCTTTGAGAAAAGATGAAAAGTTTGACAGAGATGATAGAAAAACTGATATGTTAACATGTCATTGCGTTGATTGTTAATCAGCGTATGAAGAATTAGCTGAAAAGATTGAAAAAGATAATGAGTAGACTTGAACTGAAGAGTTCATGAAGAAGAGAAAACACGTTGACAACTGAGTGAAAAGAGCAAGCGTGAAGTCAATGACATCATTTGAAAGTCATCTTGTGTTCAACATTGATATATCATCGTCAGTGCAAAATCATTGTAAGAAATTTAAAGTAAAAATCTTCATCAAAGAAAAAGAAGAAATAAAGAGAATCATGATGACAACAACGAAGAACATAGTGAAGTGAACAAGAAAGATTGACATCAACAAGACATTGTCAACACGCAAGAACATAAAGATGATGAAAAGATAATTAAAACTGTTGATATTTTGAATCAAGACAAAGAACAGCAAAAGAACATTGAAGAAAAATAATTTTTAAATTAAAAAAATATCATTAAATGCATGTCTGTGTGAAATCAGTTTTAAAGTAGTGATACACAAGATTAAAATTGAAGAAATGTTTAAAAACATAAAGAAGAAAGAAGTGAGAATGCTCATCAAGATCAACAAAGACATACATTCAGAAATGATAATTGAGAAGATTGAGTGACTCACAAAGAAGAGTGAGCAGAAAAGATACATCTTGCTGATGATACATGTAATCAACGCTGAGATAATGAACAAGCTGATTGTTACGAGTGTGTCGAAATTGAATAGAATTTTCTAGTCAACAAGCTCTAGAAGTTTTGACTCATGTTGAATCTCTAGTCTCAACACTCTATTCTAGCGCTTTCGATACTCGAGCAAATCTGCTTCGTTTTCTTTGTTTTGCTCTACTATAGATACAGCTCGAAATCTCTCTTTGATTTCTTCTGTATTCTTAATATTCTCAGTTATAGCTATCTTTAAAGATCAAGCACTATTCAACCCTGACTTTCGCTGATTGACTCATCTAGGCACGATTCTAACATTATATTAAGAATTCGTTTACCACACGATATTGATTTCATTACTCATTCAAGCTACTTGATGAACAACGAAACGAGTATAAAGAAATTTGTTTTACCTGATGATCAATGTAATCGAAAGACAGAACAACATCAGAGAATCAATAGAATCAACGACGAGACTGTTTGAATTGCTAGAGAATCTATCGCTCATTAAGTATGCACAGTTCACTCGATTAAGAGAATCACGATAAAGAATCTTCGTGAATTGCTCTAGAATCAATCTATTCTCGTGAAGCAGACGAGTGAAAATAAGCTGTTCAACTCATCTCTTTCCCTCTTCGCCTCGAATCAAGCTCGTGAATCAGACGAGTCAAAACAATCTGTGTCGTCAGATCAAATTAGTGAGTTTGCTACTACAAATGATGTTCTCATAGTGAGTCTGCTACAATGACACTCTTCGTCAATGCAATAATTTATCTACCTTCATCGTCTTATCTATCAGTGAATCTGATTCTACGTTCACATGCAAATAGTGAATCTGCTACAATGACAAGTCGAAAGTTGATCTCTTCAATGAGCAAGTCGACTAGTGAGTCTGCTTCAATGATATTCTTCGTCAATGCAATGACTCATCTACTCTCATCATTCAATCTATCAGTGAATCGATCTATCTCGCGTTCACATGCAACTAGTGAGCCTGCTTCAATGATCATTCTATTTCACATAGTGAGTCTGCTACAATAAACATTTGACGAATTGATTTGAATCAATAGAAAGATTGATAGAAAGACAGACATCAAGACTCTACGTCAATGCTATGAACTACACTACAAGTCATAGAGACATGACTTTTAAAGAGAAGAAGATAATGTTACGAGTGTGTTGAAATTGAATAGAGTTTTCTAGTCAACAAGCTCTAGAGATTTTGACTCATGTTGAATCTTTAGTCTCAACACTCTATTCTAGCGCTTTCAATACTCGAGCAAATCTGCTTTGCTCTCTTTGTTTTGCCTTACTATAGATACAGCTCGAAATTTCTCTTTGATTTCTTCTGTATTCTTAATATTCTCAGTTATAGTTATCTTTAAAGATCAAACACTATTCAATTCTGACTTTCGTTGATTGACTCATCTAGACACGATTCTGACACTAATCAATGAGAAAGTATATCATGAGATCAACATAAAGATTACACAGTTCTATGACTTGAGCTGCAGAATGCATCAATGTTTAAAGTATCAAGAATATGATCATAAGATGTACAAATGTAAAAATAAGCAGAAATGCATTTACTGCATGTTGAATCATCACTTAAAGCACTGTTTTTACAAACAAACTTGAGACATGTAAAAATGTGAAGCATGTTGAGACATACACAGAGTCTTTGACTCTCAATGTCATAAACAACAAGCTTAGACTGATCATCAAGTTGAGTTTTCATATCTACTTTCTGATTTGCTCGAGTACTCGATATCAATGTCGTGACTTAATTCAAATACTTAATATCAATCTTATGACTCAACTCAATATCAATCTTGAGTTGAATCAGAATTTGAGTTTTCAATTTAACTCATTAAGCAATCGAAAATTCAGAATTCAATGAAAAGAAATACTGATTACTACTAGTAGAAGTTTTCTGAGCAGAGTCAGCATCTTCAGAATTCATGAAAATACTGACTACTACTAATAGAGGTTTTCTGAGCATGATTCATAGATAGTGATCAACATCTTCAGAGCTCATGATTCATGAGAATATTAACTACTACTGATAGAAGTTTCTCAAGCACTATTGATAATGTACTATTGATAATGCAACAGAGTAATGCAATTGATTAAAGCTTATGCTTGACTACATAGTAATTACTAAGCTGAGAAAACACGTATCAATAGTAGTCAGTATTTTCGTGAGTTCTGATCAATACTTGTGAGAAAATTTCTATCAGTAGTAGTCAGTATTCTCATGAATCATGAAGATGCAATCAAATCAATTGCATTATTCTATTGCATTATCAGATAAATATTAGTAGTAGTAAATCATATCTTGATGAATCGAGTTGAGAATTCGAGTCAATACTTGATATCAACATCGTGACATGACTTGAATACTCAATATCAAAATTCTGACTTGACTCAAATACTCGATTTCAAAATTCTGACTCAAATCAAGTCTTGATGAGTTGAGAACTCGATCTCGATGACTCAACTCGATGCAATCAATCTATGAGAGATGAGTACTTAATATTACTATGACGACATGCAAGTGTGACAAAGATCAAATGTTGATCAAGCATGTTTTATTGACATGTTCAAAATGAAAGATAGAACGAAAGACAATGCAATGCAAAAAGTGTCAGAATCGTGCCTAGATGAGTCAATCAGCGAAAGTCAGAATTGAATAGTGCTTGATCTTTAGAGATAGCTATAACTGAATATTAAGAATACAGAAGAAGATGAGTACAAGAGCTTCTATTTAAGTAATATTCAGAGGCTGCGCTAAGCTTGAAGGAAATGTGTTTGTGACATGAGTAGAATGTGATGTAGAAAGAAAGATGATGTTGAACAAAGAGATGTTGATGAAAGAAAATAGAGACTGAGTCAGATCTGAGCTAGAGACACTGACTAGTTCTATTCAGTCTTGATACGCTCGTAACATTATTTCTTCCTTCGAAAATTCATGTTCGCATGAATGTCGCTCGTTTGCTTGCTTTCTTATTGAGTTATTCCGGTACTAGCGTGGCTTTCTTGAATATAGCGCATGAAATTCGTTCAAAACTTTCTCGAAGTCATTAAATTCACCTTTATCAACATAGTATCATTCATTGTCTCTATTTAGACCTTTTCATTTGACCTTGTACTGTATTCGATCTCGATAGCGTCTGAAGTTCAGAATGTCATCTATCTCTCAGTGTTCATCGTCATCGTCATCAATAATAATGAGTCTGAGAGATTCTGCATGCTGTTCTGATAAGAGGTTTTCTGAATACGATCGCAGTAGCTTCGAGCTGAACATCGAATGCAGATGCTTCATGCTGACTGATAAATGAAGATGATAGAAGATTCTCGCTTTGACAGTGATCTGATACGATTCTAGTTGTTTGTCTTTCAAATCTTTGCAGAGTCTCGTTGTCTTGACGTTTCTGAAAGATAGTCAAACTCAGTCATCTACTTCATAGATGACGTCTCGTCTATGTTTATTAATCTGAACTTTGATGATCAGCTTCGTCTTTTTCAATTGTTGATGATCGAAGCTCAGTAGCTCTTTCATTCGAATGACAATATCGTTTGCTTTTCTAGCTTCAAGTCGTTCACGAGTTGTTTCGTAGTCAGTCGTATCTGAATCGAAACTCATTCGAGGGTGAAATTCTTTATTGAAGTAGAAAGAGATCATTGAGATGATCGAGAAGATATTGAAATTGTCGCTGAATTTCATCATAGATATTCATTTGACTCAGTCGTTCTGCATGTAATTGCAGTAGATTCTAAGTTCGCGTTCAACGTCTTGATTGACTCGTTTCGTCTGATCGTTGATCTTTGAATGATAGGCTGTGAATAGACTAGCTGTGATTCTCAGTCGCTTGCAAAGACTCTTTCACATAGTCGATATGAATTGAGAGTCTCTGTCTGAAACAATAGAACTGAATAGATCATGCAGTCGATAGACGTTTCATAGCATGATTCAAACCGTTTCTTCGACTGAGATGTTATCGTCTTCTCAATGACAGAAAACATAGTGACGTTCTTTGATGAGACGACATATGATTGTGCAAATGACGTTATAGTCTTCTGACAGAGATAGTTCAGTGATGAAGTTCATAGCTATATCTTTTCAGCGTTTCTGTGAAATCGAAAGAGAATGATGAAGTTCATTGATGCTATTTCTAGAGACTTTGCTTCGCTGACAAGCATGACAGTTTCGAATGTATCGTCGAATAGTAGCTCGATGATCTGATCAATAGTAGAAACGCTGAACTAGATCAATGATTCGTTTATTGTCGAAGTGAAAGATTGAAGATTGATCATGCACTTCTTGTAGCAGTTTCGTATGCATATTCTTGAGAACTCACAGTAAGCCTTTTCTAAAGAGAACGCTGTCAATGATTTCGCAGTTCTTCAATTTAGTGATATGAAATTTGAGCTTGTTCTCGTTCATAGCTTGTCTATATTCGTCGCAGAACTCATTCGTTTGATTGATCATATACACTCGCTGATAGAGATTTGCTTTCGATTCAATGAATAGAACATCGACTCTATCGAGAGTCAGAATAGTCTGAAAACGATCTTCAAGTCGTTGAGCTGATTCAGAGACGTTCGCTAGAGACATTCGAGTTAGAGCATCGACTTTAGTATTCATTTTGCCTGATCTAAAGATGATCTGAAAGTTGAACTTCGACAGAATGTTCAGATAGTTGACTTGTTGTCAACTCAACTGTTTGTTTTTCATGAAGATCTTCAAAGTCTGATAATCAATGAACATCTGAATGAGTAGTTCAGTGCATTTCAGCTCGAGTCGTCAGTGTTCAAAGCATTGAATAATGACTAGCAATTTCTTGTCATAGATGTGATAATTGATTTCAGCGAGAATCATGCTTTTGCTGTAGAAGATCATCGAATGAAGAACTTTCTCGTCATCATACTGAGATAGTATTTCACCTTTTACATAGTTCGAAGCATCGATCTTCAGAATAGCTTGTCGTTTGAGATCAAAGTGACGAAGTACTGAAGTCGAGCTGACTTGTTTCTTTAGATTGTCAAAGGCTTGAACACAGACATTGTTTCAAACAAAAGACGTGTTCTTTCTAGTCAGCTGAGTGAACGATTTGACTAGCTTCGAGAAGTTCTTAATGAAACGACGATAGAAGTTAACAAATCTCACGAAGCTCTGAATTTCTTTTAGATTGATCGAAGTGATTCAGCTGACTATGACTGTCACTTTGCTGAGATTCATACGAAGATCTAGTTCTGATACGATGACTTCTAGAAAGACAGTCTCTTCTACATTGAATTCGCACTTTCGAATATTCATCTGCAGTTCAGCTTCGCGTAGTCGACTCAATACTAGTTTGACGTGATCTCTATGTTTCTTTTTCGTTTTGCTATAGATGAGAATGTCATCTAGATAGACTTGGCAAAAGTCGTTCAGAAAGTTTCATAGAACATCATTCATATATTGCTGAAATGAGATCGATTCATTAGTCAGTTCGAAGAGTAACATCTTATATTTATATGCTTCTAAAGCAGTGATAAAAGTGATGTAATTCTCGTTATCGAAGTGCATTCGAAGTTTGTTGAACGCTGATATGATATTCAATCTCGTCAGATGCTTGCAATTCACTATCTTTTCAATAATCTTGTCTATTAGCGATAGAGAATATCTATTTCTTTTGAAAATGACATTTAGCTTTTGATAGTTCACGCAGAATCGAAGATCTTCATTTGCTTTGAGAGCGAATAGAACGAGAAAGAAATAGAGAGTCTGACTAGAAGTGATGAATCTCTTCGACAGATTCTCGTTTAAGTACTTCTTTATCTTCAGAAGTTTGACAGAGAACATTCGATAGACTCAACAGTGAGAGAGCGTTGAATCACTGATGAGCTCAATTTTATGATCATAGAAGCGATGAAAGAGCAGTTTATTCAATTGAGCTCGATCAAAAACATCTAGAAACTCATGATATTTCGATGACAGCTTTGCTTTAATATCTTTCAAATTCTGAGTCGTTTCATTGATTGAAGAGACGTTTAGAGCGTTCAAATCGCACTGAGTATTGTACGCGATTTCTCTATCAATATCAGTCATGAATAGAACAAAGACTTCAGTCTGATTCTTCTTTGATTGATTCAGTAGAGTTTTGAACGAAGCTGCATCTATGCTTCGAATCGAGAATGATTCTTTCTTAGTCGTAGTTGAAACAGGTCGTTTGAGCATAATAGAAGTCTTAGTCTGAATGATAGAAGAGAGCGAAGTTAATCGCGATCAACTTGAGTGCTTTGAATTGAGAAAAATCGAAAAAATCGAAATAGAAGTATTTAATTGATTCGAAAAAACAATGACGTCGTTTTGCATATTCAATAATATTTCGTTTTTGTTCA
>JAABUR0100001240.1_pt1 | contig 47132 bp, 49 predicted proteins | sample 5560091 | NCBI WGS metagenome assembly JAABUR01 (sample SAMN10711879, study PRJNA513375) | rock metagenome | isolation source: Antarctica rocks | place: Antarctica: Victoria Land, University Valley sud | reverse complement strand
TCGAGGACTTGACCGGGACGGCCTCGAGAACTCGGCGGTGCTCCACCGTCGTGGCCCCCGTGGCCACCATGAGATCCGGCGGGACTCGAGCAGGCTAGTGCCGTCACTGCAGTCACACAAGCAACTGCCCGGGATTCTTCGGGCGGACCATGGTGAGGCGTTAGCCTTCGCCGAGATCGTCCCGCGTCAGGAGGCCCCCGCTCTGGCTGGACCGTCGCCCGCCGACACGGGGGCTGAGGACGCCGAGCTGCTCCGCCGGCACGCCCGGGGTGACCCGGACGCCTTCGCCGAGTTGGTACGCCGCCATCAGGGCCGGCTGTGGGCCGTCGCGGTGCGGACCCTGGGCGACCGCGAGGAAGCCGCCGACGCGCTCCAGGAGGGGCTGCTCTCGGCGTACCGGGCGGCTGGGTCCTTCCGCGGCGAGGCGGCCGTCACGACCTGGCTGCATCGCATCGTCGTCAATGCCTGCCTGGACCGGGTACGCCGCCAGCGCATCCGCCCCACAGTGCCACTGCCACCGGCAGATCGGCTACCGGCCGAGGCACGGGACCAGCTCACCGAGCGCGAGGTCTCCATCGAGGTGGTGGCCGCGCTGGCCGGACTGCCGGCTGAACAGCGGGCCGCGCTGGTGCTGGTGGACGTGGAGGGCTTCCCGGTCGAGGAGGCGGCCAACATCCTGGGGGTCCCGGTGGGCACGGTGAAGAGCAGGTGCGCCCGCGGCCGGGCCCGGTTGGCGGAGACCCTGGAGCACCTGCGTCCAAGCGGGAACCACACCGGTCGGGCAGTCGTCCAACCCGGGAGCCGCCCAGCCGGCCGGGACGCAGAGGGAGGTGACGGTGCCCACTGACCCGACGGCAGCGTCGGCGATGCACCTGGACCGGACCACGCTGGCCGAGCTCGACGAGGGGCTGCTGGGAACCGACGCCGCGGCGCAGGCCCGGCGCCACCTTGCGGGCTGTGCCGAGTGCCGGGACCGGCTGGCCTCGATCACCCGCGTCCGGACCGCCCTCGCCGCCGCCCCGGCCGAGCCGCTGCCGGCGTCGGTGGGTGCCCGGCTCGACGCCGCCCTGAAGGCGGCGGATCGCTCGGCGCCGGTCACCCTTCGCCGCGGGGCGCCGCCGCTGGCCGCCCGACGCAGCCGCTGGCAGCCGGGCGGCGGGTTGCTTGCCGCCGGCGCGGCCGCCTCGATCGTGCTGCTGCTGTTCGGTGCGTTGGTGGTCGGCGCACTCAAGGGCGGCAACGGCGGCTCGACGACGAGCGCCGGGGGGTCGGGAAGCGAGGCGCGGTCCGCCGACGTGGCTGGTGGCGGGGTGGTGGCCAGCGGTCGCAACTACACCGCCGCCACGGTGGTGGCAGCGGTGCCGGCCCTGGTCGCCGGCCAGGGCCGAGCCCAGTTGGCACCCAGCGAGTCCGGCAGCCCCGCCGCCGACATCAAGGCGACGGCGCCCCGGGCCCGGCTGGCCGGGCCAGGTGCGCTCGAGCCCTGCATCGCCGAGCTGGCAGGCCGGAGCGGGGTGCGTCCCCTCGCAGTCGACCTGGCGCGCTTCGCCGGGAAGCCGGCGGCCGTGCTCGTCCTGCCCGAGACCGGGCAGCCTTCGACCCTGGACGTCTGGGTAGTTGGCCCCGGGTGCACCCGGGGCGATCCCCAGCTGATCTATTTCACCCGGCTGCCGCGGCCCGCGGGAATCCGGTCTCCCTAGACTGGTGTTGCCCTACGGCGCGCCTCGGCCCGGGGCCGTGACCAGTGGAAGGGAGCGGTCAGCATGAGCGATCCCGGCTCGGCCGACGGCGACGTCCGCGACGTGATGATCATCGGCTCCGGGCCCGCCGGCTACACCGCGGCGATCTATACAGCCCGGGCCAACCTGCGCCCGCTGGTCATCGAAGGGGTCACCTCCGGTGGCGCGCTGATGACCACGACCGAGGTGGAGAACTTCCCCGGCTGGCCGGACGGCGTCATGGGCCCCGACCTTATGGTCGGTATGCGGAAGCAGGCAGAGCGGTTCGGCGCCGAGTTCGTCACCGACGACGTCACGGAGGTCGACCTCACCGGGGCGACCAAGATTGCCCGGGTGGGCACGACGGAGTACCGGGCACGAGCGGTCATCATCGCTACCGGCTCGAAGTGGCGGCTGCTGGGCGTGCCGAACGAGTCCCGGCTGCTCGGACACGGCGTCTCGGCCTGTGCGACCTGCGACGGCTTCTTCTTCCGCGACCAGGACATCGCCGTGGTAGGTGGGGGTGACTCCGCGATGGAGGAGGCGACCTTCCTCACCCGCTTCGCCAAGTCCGTCACGATCATTCACCGGCGCGACACGCTGCGCGCCAGCAAGATCATGCAGGAGCGGGCCTTTTCCAACGAGAAGATTCGGTTCCTGTGGAACACCGGTGTCGACGATGTGCTCGGCGAGGACAGGGTGACCGGGGTCGCTATCCGCAACCTTCGCAGCGGGGGGACGTCGACACTGGATGTGACGGGGTTCTTCCTGGCCATCGGCCACGACCCCAACACGGCCATCTTCGCCGGCCAGCTCGACCTGGACGACGCCGGTTATCTGCTGGTAGAGGCTCCGTCCACCCGGACCAAGCTACCGGGCGTCTTCGCCTGTGGTGACGCGGTGGACCACACCTACCGGCAGGCCATCACGGCGGCCGGCACGGGGTGCGCGGCCGCCCTGGACGCCGAACGCTGGCTGGCCGCTCATGCGGACCACTAGCGGCTGTGCCGGGAATGTCAGTGGGGCACCGTAGCGTTCCCCACCTGCAGAAAGTCCGTAGATCCCGATCCTCGAGGAGCTCCCGTGGGCAACGCCACCAAGACCGTGACCGATGCGAGCTTCGCGAGCGACGTACTGGGCAGCGACCATCCCGTGCTGGTCGACTTCTGGGCGGAGTGGTGCGGCCCCTGCAAGATGGTGGCGCCGGTGCTGGAGGAGCTCGCGGCCGAACACGCGGGCAAGATCACCATTGCCAAGGTCAACATCGATGAGAACCCCGAACTGGCCCGCCAGTACCGGATCCTCTCGATTCCCACGATGAAAGTCTTCTCCGGCGGCGAGGTCGTGAAGGAGATCGTCGGTGCCAAGCCGAAGTCGGCTCTGGTCAACGACCTCCGCGCCTACCTGTAGTTCACGGGACTCCACCGCGCCCGGCGTTCCGCATCGAGGTCGGTAGCTGTCCGCTGTCCCATACTGTGGACCGCTCGGCTGCCAACCCGTCCCGGAGGACGTCGCCCCGCAATGCAGGTCTACCGCCGTGGCGACGCCGGCCCCGCCGTAGCCGAGATCCGGGCAAAGCTGGCGGTGCTGGGTCTGTTGCCAGCGAGCCGCGTCGGTGACTTGGTCTTGTCCGACACGGATGCTCGCTTCGACACCGACTGTGACCGTGCCGTGCGCGGATTCCAGCAGGCCCGCGGCCTGAACGTCGACGGCATGGTCGGTCCGGAGACCTACCGCGCACTTGACGAAGCACGCTGGCGACTGGGCGACCGCCTGCTCTCGCACACCGTGAGCCATCCCTTCACCGGTGACGATGTCGTCGAGCTCCAGCAGCGGCTGCTGGACATGGGCTTCGATCCAGGCCGATGTGACGGGATCTTCGGACGGCGTACGGACGCCGCGTTGCGGGAGTTCCAGCGCAACGTGGGGCTGGCACCGGACGGCACCTGCGGTCCCACCACTCTGCGCGCGCTGGCCCAACTTGCCCAGACCCCTGCGGTCGGCGGTCATCCTCAGCTGCTGCGGGAGTCCGAACTCTTGCACCGGGCCGGCCCCGCCCTGGTCGGAAAGGTGGTAGTTCTCGACCCCGGCCACGGCGGACCGGACCGGGGGTCCACCGCGAACGGCCTGGAAGAGGCCGCACTGGTGGAGGACCTGGCGGCCCGGCTCGAGGGTCGACTGGCCGCAACCGGCGTACGAGTCTTCCTCACCCGCGGACCGGACGGCGGACCCACCGATGCCGCCCGGGCCGCGTTCGCCAACTCGTGCGAGGCCGACCTGCTGCTCTCACTGCATGTGGACGAGGACCGCAGCTGCAACGCGCGCGGCCTGGCCACGTACTACTACGGCAACGTGTGGAGCGGCGCCCGGGGTGCCGCTTCGCCCGTCGGCGAGCGGTTGGCGGGGTTGCTGCAGCGTGAGCTGGTGGCCCGCACCGGGTTGGCCGACTGCCGCACCCACCCCAAGATGTGGGACCTGCTGCGATGGACCCGGATGCCCGCCGTCCGGGTGGAGCTGGGCTACCTCACCTCCGACGTGGACGCCGCCCTGCTGGCCACCCCGCGGTTCCGGGACACCGTGGCGGAAGCGTTCCTGGTAGCCATCCAGCGGCTGTACCTGCCGCCGGAGTCCGATGTCGAGACCGGAACGCTTCGGCTGTCCTCGGTGCTGGCGGTCTAGCGATCAGACCGGACGCAGGACCCCCTCCGGTGACATCGACCCCAACAGCCGCTCCAGCGCGACCTCGACATCCTCCCGCCAGGAGGCGATGGTCTTGAGCTCCAGCCGCAGCCGCGGCCAGCGCGGATGCGGCCGCACGGTCTTGAACCCGACGGCGAGCAGGTGTTCGGCCGGCACCACGCAGCTCGGGTCTTTCCATTGGAGGTCACCGAAGGCTTCGACCGCGCGGATGCCGCGTCGGTGCAGGTCCTTGGCGATTCCCTGCACCAGCATCCGGCCGATCCCACCACCGGTGAACTCCGGCAGCACGTACGACGTCATGAGCAGAACGGCGTCCGGGCTGACCGGGCTGGTGGGAAAGGCCACCGAGCGCGGGACGTACGCCGGCGGGGCGAACAGTGCGAACCCGGCGGCGGCGCCATCGACGTACGCGATCTTGCCGCAGCTGCCCCACTCGAGCAGCATGGCCGAGATCCACGCCTCCTTCTCGACGGCGGTGTCGCCGGCATCCTCGGCGCGATCTCGGGAGACCGGGTCGAGCTCCCAGAACACGCAGCGCCGGCATCGGCGGGGTAGGTCGTCGAGGTTGTCCAGCGTCACGTTGACGACACGGCGCGCCACGACTTGCCTCCTCGTCACCCAGAGCCCAGCCCGGCGGTCAAGACGGGATGCCTAACTGCGCAGAGTAGCGCTCGCACTACTGTGCGTGAAGGACTAACTCTCCGAATCGTCTCCGTCGTAGTTCCCGCTCGAGGCCTGCGGCGCCATGATGTCAAGAATGCGCCGCAGGTCCTCCATCGATGCGAACTCCAGCACGATCCGGCCCTTCGTCCGTCCGAGTTCGACCCGTACTCGGGTGTCGAACCGGTCTGAGAGCTGCGCCGCCACGTCCTCGAGCTGGGGTCTGCCGATGCGCGAGCGGCGTACCGTCGCCGGTCGCTCCTCGCGCCCGTTGGCTGTGATCTCCTCCTCGACCGCACGGACCGAGAGCCCCTCGGCGACCACCCGGTTGGCGAGTCGCTCCTGCGCCTCCTCGTCCGTCAGGGCGAGGAGAGCCCGCGCATGCCCGGCGCTGAGTACGCCGGCCGCCACCCGTCGCTGCACCGTGGGCGGCAGGTTGAGCAGCCGCATCGTGTTGCTGACCCGAGACCGGGAGCGGCCAAGCCGACCGGCCAGTTCATCGTGGGTGGCTCCGAAGTCCTCGAGCAATTGCCGGTAGGCCGCCGCCTCCTCGAGCGGGTTGAGCTGCTCCCTGTGCAGGTTCTCCAGCAGCGCGTCCCGCAGCAGGGCGTCGTCCGGCGTAGAGCGCACGATCGCCGGAATCTCGGCCAATCCGGCGGCGGCGCTGGCTCGCCAACGCCGTTCACCCATCACCAGCTGGTAACGCCCGGATCCCACCTCGCGCACCACCACCGGTTGCAGCAACCCCACCGCTCGGATGGAGTCGGCGAGCTCAGTCAGTGCCTCGTCATCGAAGTGCCCGCGCGGCTGGCGCGGGTTGGCCTCGATGGCGTCCAGCGCAATGTGGCGCAGGGTGGCTCCCGGAACCGGGCGAACGTCGACGTCAGGGCGGTCGGGCAGTGGTCTCGTCTCCGGCGGGAAGAGTGCCCCGAGCCCGCGGCCGAGGCCGCCACGAGGTGCAGTCACCATTCTCCTCTCTGCGCTGGATCGGGCATCAGGATGGACTACGGAAGGCGATCTCGCGGGCGGCCTCGGCATACGCCTGCGCTCCCCGAGAGGTGGGGTCATAGGTGAGGACGGTCTGGCCGTAGCTCGGCGCCTCGGCAATCCGAACGCTGCGGCCCACGACGGTCCGCAGCACCCGGTCCCCGAAATGCCGGCGTACCTCGGCGGCCACCTGTTCGGCCAGCCGGGTCCGCCCGTCGTACATGGTCAGCAAGACGGTGGAGATGGTGAGGCGTGGGTTCAGCTGGCGGCGCACGCGCTCCACATTCTCGGCGAGTGCGGTAACCCCTTCCAGCGCGTAGTACTCGCACTGGATAGGAATCAGCACCTCATCCGCCGCGGTCAGCGCGTTGACGGTCAGCAGTCCGAGCGATGGTGGGCAGTCGAGCAGCGCGTAGTCGTATGCCATCTCGCCGTCCACGGCGTACTGGGTCAGCGACCGGCGCAGTTGCATCTCGCGTTCGGGCCGAGGTACCAGCTCGATCTCGGCTCCGGCCAGGTGCAGCGTTGCGGGCGCACACATCAGCCGCGGTATCGAGGGAACGACGCGCACGACCTCGGTCAGGGGCCGACCCTCGACGAGCACGTCGTACGTCGACGGCAGATCGGCGGTGTGGTCGACGCCCAGCGCGGTCGACGCGTTGCCTTGCGGGTCCAGGTCGACCACTAGAACGCGCAGCCCCGCCAGCGCCCAGGCAGCGGCCAGGTTGACCGCCGTGGTGGTCTTTCCCACCCCGCCCTTCTGGTTCGCGACCACCATCACTCTCGGCCGGCTCGGCCGCGGCAGGGCGGTGCGAGCTGCCCGATCCCGCACGGCCGACATGGCCGCGCGGGCGATGGGCGAATCCAGGAAGGAGCGCCGAGATGTTTTACGTGAAACATCGGGGTCGGCCGGCGCGGACGACGGCGGCAATGTTTCACGTGAAACATCGGGGTCGGCCGGCGCGGACGACGGCGGCAATGTTTCACGTGAAACATCGGGGTCGGCCGGCGCGGACGACGGCGGCAATGTTTCACGTGAAACATCGGGGTCGGCCGGCGCGGACGACGGCGGCAATGTTTCACGTGAAACATCGACCGTTGCCCACATGCTCATGTCTGAGCCATTGCCTGGTCGCCGCGCGCACCGCCGCGTATGAGCACGACCGTAGTCGGCGGGACGATCCGCCCTAGGCCGCACTGGACGACCGTGCCGGAGGTGCCCGGCGGCAGCACGTCGCGGTCCCTCGCCAGCTCCGTCCTGGCCTGCGATCCCTTGACGGCCAGCACGAAGCCCCCGCGCCGGACCAGCGGCCAGCACAACGGGATGAGCCGGCGAAGCGGGGCGAGCGCACGTGCGGTCACCACATCCGCCGTCAGCACCCCATGCAGTTGCTCAGCGCGAGTACGCCGTACCGAAACCGCGGCCTCGAGCGCAAGGGCGGCCACGCACTCCTCCAGAAAGACGCTTCGACGCTGCATCGGTTCGACCAGCGTCATCTGCAGATCGGGCCGGGCCAGCGCGAGCACGATACCGGGCAGGCCGGCCCCTGAGCCCACGTCCACCACCGAACATGCCGGCGGCAGCAACTCAGCCGGCATCGCGCAGTTGAGCACATGTCGGTCCCACAGCCGATCGATCTCGCGGGGTCCGATCAGCCCTCGGTCGACGCCATCGTGCGCTAGCAGACCCGTGTAGCGCACCGCCAACGCCAGCCGGTCCCCGAAGACTTCGTACGCTGCTGGCGGCGGCTCCGGTACGACGGCATCAATCAGGAATGACCACCACGAACCGGGCCGGCTCGACGCCCTCCGATTCGCTGTGTGCGCCGGCGACCGCCGCCACCGCGTCGTGTACCACTTTGCGCTCGAACGGCGTCATCGGTTCGAGCGCGGCCCGTTGGCCGGAGTCCACCACCGACTCGGCAGTGCGCCGGCCAACTTCACTGAGCTGGGCGCGCCGGCGTGACCGATGGCCGCCGATGTCCAGCATCAGCCGGCTGCGGACGGTGGTGGACTGGTGCACCGCCAGCCGGGTCAGCTCCTGAAGCGCGTCGAGAGTTTCCCCGTTCGGTCCGATCAACCGCCCAAGGCCGGAACCCAGAATGGCAACGACCGCGCGATCACCCTCGACGTCCATGTCGAGGTCGCCATCGATGTCGACGATGTCGAGCAGGCCCTCGAGGTAGTCGGCCGCGACCTCACCTTCTTGTTCGAGCAGTGCGAGGTCCGGGGCGGCCGGAGCAGCACCCGGCGCGATGTCCGACGCCGGGGTGCCGGGAGCGGCCGCAGGGCCGCCGGTCGCCCGCTCGGTTTCCCGAATGTCGTCGGACACTGTCATCGCCGGCCTCCGCGACGGCTGCGGCCACGTCGAGTCTTGCCGCCACTGCCGGCCGGTCTGCGGGTGGCCGCGGCGGACACGGACGGCGTCACGGCGGCGGCACCACGGACCTCCGCCGGCTTGGCGACGGCGGGGAGGCCGCGCGCGGCGCGGGTGGGCGGCGGCGGGGCGGCCGCCGCGGCGACCGCCGGTACCGGCGTCATCTTCGAGATGACAACGTGCTGCTGGGCCATGCTCCATACGTTCGTGGTCAGCCAGTAGAGCAGTACGCCGATCGGGAACCCATAGACAATGCCCGAGAAGACAAAGGTGAACGGCAGCACGTAGAGCAGGATCTTCTGCTGGGCCGCGAACTGGGTGTTGCCGTCGGCGGTGTTGCGGGCCATGAGCTGGCGCTGGGTCCAGAAGGTCGTGGCCCCCATCAGCGCCACCATGATGGCGGCAACGACCTTGACAGTCGTCGGCGTCGCGTTGAGGGACTGCAGCAGCGAAGTCGAGGAGTGGAAGGACGATGCGATGGGGGCGCCGAAAATCTTGGCGTGGGCGGCGCTCTCGACCAGGCTGGCACTGATCCCGTCGTGCCCGTGGTAGATGTTGGTGCCCTTGACGGGCTTGATCCCGTTCAGGACGTGAAACAGCGCGATGAAGACGGGGATCTGCAGCAGGATGGGCAGGCAGCCGGCGAGCGGGTTGGCGCCGTGCTCCTTGTAGAGCTTCATGGTTTCCTGCTGCAGGGTCTCCCGGTCGCCCTTGTGCCGGGTCTGCAGCTCCTTCATCCGCGGCTGCAGCGTCTGCATCATGCGCTGCGTCTTGATCTGTTTGACGAAGAGCGGAAACAGCAGCAGGCGCATCAACATGGTCAGCAGGACGATCGACAGACCCCACGACCAGCCGCTGCCGGCGCCGAACACAGGGCTCAGGCCCGAATGGATCGTGAGGATGATCCTCGCGACCGCTTCGTACAAGAAGTTCAGCACCGAGCTGCTCCTGAAGGTGACGACGTGGGCGAGGTGCGCGCCGGGGGGACCGGGTCGTAGCCGCCGGAATGGAACGGCTGGCAGCGCAGTACCCGCCCGGCGGCGAGCAGAGACCCCCGGGAGGCACCGTGCCGCCGCAGAGCCGTGACGGCGTACTCGCTACAGGTCGGAGCGAAGCGGCAGCGCGGCGACATAAACGGGCTGACCCACCGACGGTAGCCGCCGAGCACCCCGACCAGTAGTCCGGCCAGGACGCCTGTCGAGGACTCGGGTGCCACCTTCACCCGACCGCCCGTGCCAGCGCCACGTCGAGATCGGCCCCCAGCTCGGCAGAGGTACGGCTGGCCGAGTCCGGCGTGGCCCGCAGCACAAGTCGGCTGGCAGCGGGCAGTTGCGACAACCGGTCGCGCGACAGGTGCCGCAGCCGTCGGCGCACCCGGTTCCGTACGACGGCGTTTCCCACCGCGCGAGTCACCACCAGGCCGACCCGCGCGGTTCCGGTGTTGGGCGCCGGCGGCAAGTAGAGGTGCGCCACCACGGAACCGGAGGCCGCTCGCCGGCCGCGCCGCACGACGACGGTGAACTCCGGCCGTTGACGCAGCCTGTTCTTCGCCGACAGCACGACCCTCGACCGACTTCAGGCCGACAGCTCGGCGCGGCCCTTGCGCCGCCGAGCGGCCAGGATCGCCCGGCCGGCACGCGTCCGCATCCGCAGCCGGAACCCATGCGTCTTGGCGCGGCGGCGGTTGTTCGGCTGAAACGTGCGCTTGCTCACTTGGGCTCCCAGCGGGCCGAAACGACGGCCGATGGCCGCCGCGGTCGGTAGCAGAATACGCCACCGGGTGGCTCCCCGGCGGACCGGGCCAGCCTCCCATCAGCGTCTTGTCCACAGCCGCTTGTAGCCGCGGTCCGCCCGCTGTTAGCGTCCGCGAACCGGACTTCCCCCGCCAGGACCATAGGGCGACCGCAGTTGGCAATCGAGGTGGTCTCGGCTGCCCTCGGACGACCGGTCCGCGTGCGCACCCGGCCCGAGTCGAGTGAGCAGCGGTGAAGTTTCAACCGTGATGGAGAAACATGTGGACGGCTCGGCTTATGCAGGCCGCGCTCGTCGAGGAGCGCACCGTGGCCACTGCGCCTGAGGAAGCCCCCGCGCTCGCTGCCGTATGGTCCGCGGCGTTGGCCGGTTTGGCCGATGAGCTGCCGCCGCAGCACCGAGCGTGGATCGAGCTGACCCGGCCGTTGGCCATGGTCGATGGCACCGCGCTGCTCGCTGCCCCGAACGAGTTCGCGAAGGACATTCTGGACAGCCGACTCCGGCCACAGATCATCGCCGCGCTGACCAAAGAACTCGGTTGTGAGGTGCGGGTGGCTGTGATCGTCGATCCGGTGGCCGAGCCGGCCGCTCCTGAACCACCGCCGTACGAGCCCGAGCCACCGCCCCGGCCGGGCTCCGGCCGGGAGATGACCGCGCGCCAAGTTGAGCCGGCGCGACTCAATCCCAAGTATCAGTTCGGCAGCTTCGTGATCGGGGACAGCAACCGCTTCTCCCACGCCGCGGCCGTGGCGGTGGCCGAGGCCCCGGCCCGGGCTTACAACCCGCTGTTCATCTACGGCGATTCCGGGCTCGGCAAGACGCACTTGCTGCACGCCATCGGTCACTACACGCAGCGGTTGTACGCCGGCTCACGGGTGCGCTACGCGAGCTCGGAGGAGTTCACCAACGAGTTCATCAACTCCGTGCGTGACGGTAAGGCCTACGTCTTCCAGCGCCGCTACCGCGACGTCGACGTCCTGCTCGTGGATGACATCCAGTTCCTCGAGCACAAGGAGCGGACCCAGGAGGAGTTCTTCCACACCTTCAACACGCTCCACAACAACAGCAAGCAGATCGTGATCAGCTCCGATCGCCCGCCCAAGGAGCTCACCACGCTCGACGACCGGCTTCGCAACCGCATGGAGTGGGGCCTGGTCACCGACGTCCAGTCGCCGGACCTGGAGACTCGGATCGCGATCCTGCGCAAGAAGGCCGCCTTCGAGCGCCTGGAAGCTCCGCCGGAGGTTCTCGAGTACATCGCGAACAAGATGCCGAGCAATATCCGCGAGCTGGAGGGTGCCCTGCTGCGGGTGACGGCGTTCGCCAGCTTGAACCGGCAACGCATCGACCTCGCGTTGGCCGAGATCGTGCTCAAGGACATCATCCCGACCGGTGGTGGACCGGAGATCACCGCCGCCACCATCATGGCCGCGACCGCGTCGTACTTCGGGGTGTCCCTGGAGGACCTCTGCGGTTCCTCCCGGAGCAGGAACCTGGTCAACGCCCGCCAGATCGCGATGTACATCTGTCGCGAGCTCACGTCCATGTCGTTGCCCAAGATCGGCCAGCAGTTCGGCAACCGCGACCACACGACCGTGATGCACGCCGACCGCAAGATCCGGGCTCTGATGGCCGAGCGCCGCGTCATCTTCAACCAGGTGACCGAGCTCAGCACCAAGATCAAGGCGCAGGCGCGGCGATGACCCGTCCGGACCGGCGAACCTCGATGTGCACAGGCTGGGGACAAGGCTGTGGACGCAAATAGTCGCCGGTTGGACGGGACCGCCGGCCACCCGCTGTCCACCGGCGAACCCGCCCCCGATCCCCGGATATCCCCAGTCGCCGGCGGTGGCCGGATGCAGCGCGACCTGGATGGACGGTGGGAATCCACAACATCCACCGCGCCTACGACTACGACGACTTCTTTCTCCCTGAAGAGGCGTCAACAGCAGCCGGGGTGCCGCCCGCCGGGGGTTGCGCCGGCAGCCGATCATCCCGAACCAGGGCCGAGTCGATCGCCCGGAGGCGACCAGTCATGAGGTTCCGAGTCGAACGAGACGTGTTGACCGACGCGGTCGCCTGGGCCGCCCGAACCCTGCCGACCCGGCCACCGGTGCCGGTGCTCGCTGGTCTGTTGCTCGAGGTCGACGGGCAGACGCTGACCCTGTCCGGCTTCGACTACGAGGTGTCGGCCCAGGCCGACCTGGACGTCACGGCCTCCGAAGGGGGTCGCACGCTGGTCTCGGGCCGGTTGCTGGCTGAAATCTGCCGGAGCCTGCCGGCAGCACCGGTCGAGGTAGCGACCGAAGGCGCCCGGATGTCGCTGAGCTGTGGCCCGGCTCGTTTCCTGCTGCCCGTTCTGCCGGTAGAGGACTATCCGACGCTGCCGGAGATGCCGACCGCCAGCGGGACGATCGGCAGCGACGCCTTCGCGGCCGCGGTGGGCTCCGTCGCCGTGGCCGCCGGGCGCGACGACACGTTGCCCGTGCTCACCGGCGTTCGGGTGGAGATCGAGGGCGAGATCATCACGCTCGTGGCCACCGACCGCTACCGGCTCGCCGTCCGCGAGCTGCGCTGGCAGCCGGAGGCGCCAGCCCTGTCAGCCGTTGCGCTGGTGCCGGCCCGCACGCTCGCCGAGACGGCCAAGGCCCTGACAGCCGGCGCCGAGGTGACGGTGGCGCTCTCCAGTGGAACGACCGGAGAGGGCCTGGTGGGATTCAGCGGCGGCCGCCGGCGGACCACGACCCGGCTGCTCGACGGTGAGTACTTCAAGTACCACTCGCTGTTCCCGGCGGAGTTCGCCGGTACGGCGCTCGTCGACACGGCGGGGCTGGTCGAGGGGGTGAAGCGGGTCTCGCTGGTCGCGGCCCGGCACCTCCCGGTCCGGCTCTCCTTCTCGGCGGACGGTTTGGAGCTCGAGGCGGGCGGCGGGGAGGAGGCCCAGGCGTCGGAGTCGTTGGAGGCGAGCTACGAAGGGGAGCCCATGACGGTCTCGTTCAATCCGGGTTTCCTGCTCGACGGGCTGGGAGCGATCGACTCGGACGTGGCCCGGCTGGCGTTCACCACCCCGAGCCGACCCGCGGTCATCACCGGCAAGGATCCGGCCGCGGACTACCGTTACCTGCTCATGCCGGTCCGACTCTCCGGCTGACTCGCCTAACCCGCACCCCCACGGCGTCCCACCAGGCCACTCGGAGGTTCCATGGAGATCGGCATGATCGGCCTGGGCAAGATGGGCGCCAACATGGCCGAGCGGCTGCGCCGCGGCGGCCATACGGTGATCGGCTTCGACCGGGCTCCGGAGCACCGCGACGTGGCCAGCCTGGAGGAGCTCGTGGGCAAGCTCGCCACACCACGGGCCGTCTGGGTGATGCTGCCGGCCGGCAACCCGACGTACGCCACGGTGGACGCCCTGATCGAGCTGCTTGACGAGGGGGACGTGATCATCAACGGCGGGAACTCCCGCTACACCGACGACCAGCGGCACGCTGAGGACCTGGAACCGCACGGCATCGGTTTCGTCGACGTCGGGGTGAGCGGCGGTGTCTGGGGGCTCACCGAGGGCTACGCGCTGATGGTGGGCGGCCCCGACGACCACGTGCACCGGCTGCGACCGATCTTCGACACGCTGAAGCCCGAGGGCGAGTCCGGCTACGTGCACGCCGGCGCGGTCGGCGCCGGCCACTTCGCCAAGATGGTCCACAACGGGATCGAGTACGGGCTGATGCAGGCCTACGCCGAGGGCTGGGAGCTGCTGGCGGCCACCGACATCGTGCAGAACGTGCCCGCGGTGTTCGCTTCCTGGCAGCGCGGCACGGTGATCCAGTCCTGGCTGCTGGACCTGCTGGTGCGCGCGCTCGACGTCGATGACGACCTCTCCGAACTGCGGGGCTACGCCGAGGACAGCGGCGAGGGCCGATGGACCGTGCAGGCAGGCATCGACCACGCCGTACCGATGCCGGTGATCTCGGCGGCGCTCTACGCCCGGTTCGCCTCCCGCCAGGACGACTCGCCGGCGATGAAGGTCATCGCCGCGCTGCGCAACCAGTTCGGCGGGCACCCGGTGACGGCGGCGGCGGGATCGTTCGAGAAGGGTGCCGATGCGCCCGGCGCGGATGCCGATCACGCGGATCACGACCACGACCCGGCGGCCACCCGGCACTGAGCCGGCCGCCTCCTCATGTACGTCGCCGCGCTCTCGCTCACCGACTTCCGGTCCTATCCGACCGCGGAGCTCTCCCTTGAGCCGGGCGTGAGCACCCTGGTGGGGCCGAACGGGCACGGCAAGACCAACCTGGTGGAGGCGGTCTGCTATGTCGCCACGCTGGCCAGCCACCGGGTTGCGTCGACCGCGCCGCTGGTGCGCTATGGCGCCGACCGGGCGGTGGTGCGGACGGCCGTCGTCCGCGACGGCCGGCGGGCGCTGATCGAGCTGGAGCTGACCCCGGGGCGGGCCGGCCGGGCCCGGGTCAACGGGGCGCCGGTGCCGCGCGCCCGAGAGGTGCTCGGCCTGCTCCGTACGGTCCTGTTCGCGCCGGAGGACCTCGCGGCGGTCAAGGGCGACCCGGCCGAGCGTCGGCGGCTGCTCGACGACCTGCTGGTCGCTCGGGCCCCACGGCTGGCGGGGGTCCGCGCCGACTACGACCGGGTGCTCAAGCAACGCAACGCCCTGCTGAAGTCGGCCGCCGCCGCTCGGCGCTCGGGCGGCCCGGACCTCAGCACGCTCGACGTGTGGGACGCGCACCTGGCCCGGACCGGCGGCGCGCTGCTGGCCGCCCGGCTGGACCTGGTCGACGCACTGCGGCCGCTCGTGGACAAGGCGTACGCCGCGGTGGCGGACGGCGCCGGGCCGATCGCCTTGGACTACCGCAGTTCCCTGGCCCAGGAGGCGGCGCTCGAGCCCGACCGTGACGCGCTGACGGCGGCATTGCTGGCAGAGGCTGCGCGGCGCCGACCAGAGGAACTCGTGCGGGGGGTGAGCCTGGTCGGCCCGCACCGGGACGACCTGGTGCTCTCCCTCGGCGGCCTGCCGGCCCGTGGCTACGCGAGTCACGGTGAGTCCTGGTCCTACGCGCTGGCGCTGCGGCTGGCGGCCTACGAGCTGTTGTCCGCCGACGGCGGCGAGCCCGTGCTGGTACTCGACGACGTCTTCGCCGAGCTCGATGCGGGCCGCCGCGACCGGCTGGCCCGACTGGTCGCGCCGGCGGAGCAGGTTCTGGTGACCGCCGCCGTTCCCGCCGACGTCCCGGCGAGCCTGCGGGGCGCGCGGTACGACGTGACGGCGGGCCAGGTACGCCGTGTCGGATGAGACGCCGGAACCGCCGGCCGACCCGGCCCGCGCCGCTCTCGAGCGGGCCAGGGGCGATGCCCGCCGCCGCGGTGCGCGGAGCGGACAGACGCCGTCCAGGGCCGCCTCGGACCGGACCGCCTCGGACGGGCCGGAGCCCTTCGGTACGGCGATCCGCCGGCTGGTCGACGAGCGTGGCTGGACCGCGACCGTCCAGGCCGGTTCCGTGTTGGGACGCTGGGACGCCCTCGTGGGGGCCGAGCTCGCGGCGCACTGCCGGCCGGAGCGGCTCGTGGACGGCGAGCTGGTGCTGGTCGCCGAGTCGACGGCGTGGGCGACCCAGGTTCGGTTGCTGGCTCCCACCGTGCTCGCCCGGCTCGCGGCCGAACTCGGCGCGGGGGTGGTCCGCAGCCTGCGGGTGCATGGACCGACGACGCCGGACTGGCGTTCGGGTCGGCTCCGGGTGAGCGGGGGCCGCGGACCCCGGGACACATACGGCTGACGGGGCCGAGAACACCGGGCCGTCGAGACATGTGGGGGGATGCCGAGGCGGGGTGTGGACGCGCGACGCGCGTCCACAGCGGCCTCTTTCGAGCCGCGCCGGCCGCCGTACGGGTAGGATGCTGGTAGTTCCGACGCCGACCTACGCCCTCGTGCGGCGTCCCAGTTGATCGCGAGGACTCCCCCGACGTGGCTGCCTACGATGCCGCATCCATCACCGTCCTCGAGGGTCTCGAGGCGGTGCGCAAGCGCCCCGCAATGTACATCGGTTCTACCGGCGAGCGCGGCCTCCACCACCTGGTCTACGAGGTCGTGGACAACGCCGTCGACGAGGCGCTCGAGGGCTACTGCGACACGATCTCGGTGATCCTGCTGGCCGATGGCGGCGTCCGGGTCCGCGACAACGGCCGTGGCATCCCGGTCGGCCGGCACCCGGTCGAGAAGCGGCCGGCGGTCGAGGTGGTGCTCACGACCCTGCACGCCGGCGGAAAGTTCGACGGCAAGTCCTACGCCGTCTCGGGTGGCCTGCACGGGGTCGGCGTCTCGGTGGTCAACGCGCTGTCGTCGCGGCTCGAGGTCGAGGTGCGCACGGACGGGCACGTGTGGACCCAGCCCTACGACCACAGCCGGCCGGCGGCCCCGCTGGCGAAGGGCGCCCCCACACTCGAGCACGGCACCATGGTGACCTTCTGGGCCGACGAGAAGATATTCGAGACCACGACGTACTCCTTCGAGACGCTCTCGCGGCGGCTGCAGGAGATGGCCTTCCTCAACCGCGGGCTCACGATCTCGTTCCGGGACGAGCGCGCCGAGGTACCCACCGAGGTGGTCTACCAGTACAAGGGCGGCATCGAGGACTTCGTCCGGCACCTGAACGCGACCAAGGAACCGATCCACAAGTCGGTGATCGGCTTCGGCACCGAGGGCGACGGCATCGCGGTCGAGGTGGCGATGCAGTGGAACGCGACGTACGCCGAGTCGGTCTACACCTTCGCCAACACGATCAACACGCACGAGGGCGGCACCCACGAGGAGGGTTTCCGCTCGGCGCTGACCTATGTCGTGAACAAGTACGCGCGGGACCAGAAGCTGCTCAAGGAGAAGGACGACGCGCTGACCGGGGACGACGTCCGCGAGGGTCTCGCGGCGATCGTGTCGGTCAAGCTCGCGAACCCGCAGTTCGAGGGCCAGACCAAGACCAAGCTCGGCAACACCGAGGCCAAGGGCTTCGTGCAGAAGGCCTGCAACGACTGGCTGCGCGACTGGTTCGACCGCAACCCCGGCGAGGCCAAGGACGTCATCGTCAAGGCCTCGCAGGCGGCGCGGGCCCGGGTCGCGGCCCGCCAGGCGCGCGACCTGACCCGACGCAAGGGACTGCTCGACGTCGGCTCGCTGCCCGGCAAGCTGGCCGACTGCCGCTCCACCGACCCGCGCGCCAGCGAGCTCTACATCGTCGAGGGCGACAGCGCCGGCGGCTCGGCGAAGTCCTGCCGGGACTCGATGTTCCAGGCCATCCTGCCGATCCGCGGCAAGATCATCAATGTCGAGAAGGCCCGCATCGACCGGGTCCTGAAGAACACCGAGGTGCAGGCGCTCATCACCGCCCTCGGCACCGGCATCCATGACGAGTTCGACCTCGACAAGCTGCGCTATCACAAGATCGTGCTGATGGCCGACGCGGACGTCGACGGCCAGCACATCCGCACGCTGCTGCTCACGCTGCTGTTCCGCTTCATGCGCCCGCTGATCGAGGCGGGGCATGTCTACCTGGCCCAGCCACCGCTCTACAAGATCAAGTGGTCGAAGGCGGTTCCCGACTACGCCTACTCCGAGCGTGAGCGTGACAGCCTGATCGAGATCGGGCAGGCGGCCGGAAAACGGCTGCCCAAGGAGGACGCCGTCGCCCGCTACAAGGGGCTGGGCGAGATGAACGCCAAGGAGCTGTGGGAAACCACCATGGACCCGGCGAACCGGATCCTCCTGCAGGTCACCCTCGACGACGCGGCGACCGCCGACGAGCTGTTCAGCGTGCTCATGGGCGAGGACGTCGAAGCGCGCCGAAGCTTCATCACCCGCAACGCCAGGGACGTCCGTTTCCTCGACATCTGAGCGCAAGGCCCCGCCCGGCGAGCTGAGACGAGAGAGAGCCAGTGGTCGACGTCACACCACCGACCGGTGACCGGGTCGAGCCGGTCGACATCCAGATCGAGATGCAGCGCAGCTACATCGACTACGCGATGTCGGTCATCGTGGGCCGGGCGCTCCCCGAGGTCCGCGACGGCCTGAAGCCGGTCCACCGCAAGATTCTCTACGGCATGTACGACTCGGGCTTCCGGCCGGACCGCAACTACGTCAAGTGCGGCCGGGTCGTCGGCGACGTCATGGGCAACTACCACCCGCACGGCGACGGTGCCCTGTACGACGCACTCGTGCGGATGGCGCAGCCGTGGTCGTTGCGCTATCCCATGATCGACCCGCAGGGCAACTTCGGCTCCCCGGGCAACGACCCGGCGGCGGCCTACCGCTACACGGAGTGCCGGCTGGCCCCGCTGGCCATGGAGATGCTGCGCGACATCGACGAAGAAACCGTCGACTTCATGGCGAACTATGCCGGCAACACCGTCGAGCCGCAGATCCTGCCCAGCCGCATCCCCAATCTCCTGGTCAACGGCAGCGAGGGGATCGCGGTCGGGATGGCGACCAAGATCCCGCCACACAACCTCCGCGAGGTCGCCGCGGGTGTCACCTGGGCGCTGGACCACCCCGACGCAAACGACGAGGAGCTGCTCGACGCGCTGATCGAGCGGGTCAAGGGACCGGACTTCCCGACCTCCGGACTGATCGTCGGGCACGACGGCATCGAGGAGGCCTACCGGACCGGCCGCGGGGCCATCCGGATGCGGGCGGTGGTCACCGTAGAGGAGGACGCCCGCGGTCGCACGACGCTGGTCGTGACCGAGCTGCCCTACCAGGTCAACCCGGACAACCTGGCGGAATCCATCGCCGAGCTGGTCAAGGACGGCCGGATGGGCGGCATCGCCGACATTGCCGACGAGAGCTCCGACCGGGTGGGCCGGCGGCTGGTGATCACCCTCAAGCGCGATGCGGTCGCCAAGGTGGTGCTCAACAACCTCTACAAGCACACCCAGCTGCAGACGACGTTCGGCGCGAACATGCTGGCGATCGTCGACGGGGTACCGCGGACCCTGCGGCTCGACCAGTTCGTGCAGTACTACGTCGCCCACCAGATCGACGTCGTCGTACGCCGGACCCGCTTCCGGCTGCGCAAGGCGGAGGAGCGGGCCCACATCCTGCGAGCGCTGCTCAAGGCGCTCGACCAGCTCGACGCGGTGATCGCACTCATCCGGGGCAGCGAGTCGGCGGACGCGGCCCGGGGCGGCCTGATGACGCTGCTCGACATCGACGAGATCCAGGCCACCGCGATCCTCGACATGCAGCTGCGCCGGCTGGCCGCCCTCGAGCGGCAGCGGATCATCGATGAATTCGCCGAGCTGCAGCAGCGGATCGCCGATCTCAACGAGATCCTGGACCGGCCCGAGCGCCAGCGCGGCATCATCCGCGACGAGCTCGGTGAGGTGGTCGAGAAGTACGGCGACGAGCGGCGTACCCGCTTGGTGCCCTACGAGGGCGACATGTCCATGGAGGACCTGATCGCCCGCGAGGACGTCGTGGTGACGATCACCCGCGGCGGCTACGCGAAGCGGACGAAGACAGACCTGTACCGCTCCCAGCGGCGTGGGGGCAAGGGGGTCCAGGGCGCCCAGCTCAAGCAGGACGACATCGTCGAGCACTTCTTCGTGACCACGACGCACGACTGGATCCTGTTCTTCACCAACAAGGGGCGGGTCTACCGGGCGAAGGCGCACGAGCTGCCCGAGCAGCAGCGGACCGCCCGCGGCCAGCACGTCGCCAACATCCTGGCCTTCCAGCCGGACGAGAAGATCGCCCAGGTCATCGACATCCCGCACTACGGCGTCGCGCCGTACCTCGTGCTCGCGACCAAGCGGGGACTGGTGAAGAAGTCGCCGCTTGTTGACTTCGACAACTCCCGGTCCAGCGGCCTGATCGCAATCAACCTGCGGGACGACGACGAGCTGATCGGGGCGTCGCTGATAGCCGCGACGGACGAGCTTCTGCTGGTCAGTCGCCGGGCGCAGTCGATCCGGTTCTCGGCCGCGGACGAGATGCTGCGGCCGATGGGCCGCGCCACCAGCGGAGTCATCGGCATGCGCTTCGGCACCGACGACGAGCTGCTGGCGATGATGGTGGTGCGGCCGGACGCCGACGTGCTCGTGGCCACCGACGGCGGTTACGCCAAGCGAACCAGGATGACGGAGTACCCCCTTCAGGGCCGCGGCGGCAAGGGAGTCCTCACGGCCAAGGTGGTAGCCAGGCGCGGGCAGCTTGTCGGAGCCTTGATCGTGCGGCTCGAGGACGAGCTGTACGCGATCACGTCCAACGGCGGCGTGATCCGTACCACCGCCCGCGAGGTGCGCCGGGCCCAGCGGCAGACGATGGGAGTACGGCTAATTCACCTGCCGGACGGGGTGTCGCTGGTGGCGGTTGCCCGCAATGCCGACGAACCTGAGGTGGACAACGGTGCTACGCCGGGCGAGCCCGGCGGGAAGCCGTGACCATGAGCGGGCCGGAGGACGCCGCGATGACCGCCACAACGACCACGCCACCACCGAGTACGGCGTATCGCACCCGCACGGTCGCGCCGGCGGGTGGTGATGCGGTGCTCGGGGCCCGCCGCGGACCGCGGCGGGCCCGGCTCGCGGTGCGACGGGTGGACCCCTGGTCGGTGCTGAAGTTCAGCTTCGTCTTCTCGATCGCGCTGCTGATCGTGTGGGTGGTCGCCGTGTCGGTGCTCTACGGCGTACTCAACTCGATGGGGGTGTTCGACTCGCTGCAGAAGACGTTGGGGACCTTCACCGACTCGGGCACCGGCCAGGGCAGCCTGGCCAACCTGTTCGACTTCCGGCGGATCCTCGGCTGGACGGCGCTGATCGGCGCGGTCAACGTCCTGTTGTTCACCGCGCTGTCGACCTTGGCCGCCTTTCTCTACAACCTGTGCGCAGAGGTCGCCGGCGGCATCGAGGTCACGCTGACCGAACGCGACTGAGCGTGCCCCCGGGGTGGGGTACGGGCGGGTGATCCGAGGCAGCCGCCCCATCGTAGGCCTTAGCGGGTGCCCGTATGGCCAGGTAGCACCTGCCAATTCGCTGCGGTTGCAACACCGAGGGGCTTGCCCGCCGACACGGGGCGGCTGTACTGTGACCGGGAACTTCGAGAGTAGATGATCTCCATGAGCCGGACGACTCGCCGCTCACTCCTCTTGGTCACCGCGCTGACCCTAACCCAGTTCGTGTTGGCCCCGCCGGCGAGAGCCGTGGGAAGTTGTTACAGCACAGTAGACCCGAACCACGCCTTCGCGCACCAATACGATCCGTCCCAGACGCTGTACGGCTTATACGGTCGATTTTTCACGTATGCCCCGTATGTCTACAACATCTCCACCGACTTCACCCTCGATCACCTCTACTTTTCCAAGCCATACGGCAACCGGCCCTGGGCGGAGGTCGGTTGGTACAAGGGCCAAGGCGTCACCAATGTGCCGACGCCGCACTATTACTGGACGAGAAACGACCAGTACGTAGGTTATGACGAGCACGATTCAGCGGACTATCCAGATGTTGCCAGCACCCGTCTCTACGAGTTGCTGTACACAGGGCATGACTACAGCACTAACAAGGAGAAGTGGTCGTTCTTCTGGCGGGACTTGACCAGTGCGAAAGCCACGACTGAAGTTTCCGGCCTGCCCGGCGGGATTGGCCTGGCCGGCGGTGAAGTTTCAGGAGGGGACGGTGACGGCACACACATGCAGGCTGCGGGGAGCTCGATGCAAGTGCAGGACACCGCAAACGTGTGGCACAACTGGACCACTTCCGTCGTGACTTATCAGTGCGCTGACCCGGGCTTCAGCTATCATGCGAGCACCATGTATACGAATTTTGCCGTGGACGGGACCTTGTAACGTGGACAACAGGTGGTACCGGGGCTCGGCGTTGGCACTGTCCCTCGTTGCCCTTTCCGGTCTTAGCGGCTGCGGGCAGGGAGCGGTACGCGTGACAGGCGCTGCGATACAGCCTGACGTTCGTCTCCTGTACACCGTTCCAGGCGCCGGGGTCGAAGACGGGACACTCCACGTATTGACGGGAGCAACCGACTCGGTGCTCGGTCGCTGCACGCACTCGGCGCTGGTTGCCCAGACCCTCGGTAACTCGGCCCTAACCTGCACAAACTTCGGGGCGGCTTGGCTTTTTGCTGTGGATCCGGTAAGCCTTAACGTGCATGCAGAGTCTTTGTGGGCGGACGCTCGGGTGGCTCTTCCGACGGGGCAAGGCTACGTTGCTCAGGGACCCAGCCGGATATCGGCCACATTGTGGAGCGGGGCCGCGTCCGCTTCGTATGACCTACCACGTCCGGTGCATGACGCCAGGTTGGGAGTCGCGCCGGCTCGGCACAAGGGTGGGCCGATCGGCACGGCCCCAACTGTCACTGGTCTGGCCCAAGGATCGAATGGTCACGTGTACGCCACGGTTGCGGACGGAGTAGGTCTGACATTCAAGGACTTGACCGCCGGACGATCCGTGGACATGCCTATGTATGGCGCTGCCGAGGGTTTGGCGGTCGGGTCGGACGGTGCCATGCGCTTCGTCGCCTGGCAACCGTACGGTCAGAGTAGAACTATGCGGTTGGTGACTGTTGACGGTGCGTCCATGAATGTACTGGGCGAAGCCGACACGAAGCTATTACCGGCAACAACTGACGGTGTACAACTGATCCGGACACGCGAACACGGCGACTATGTGTTTGTTGCACAAGGCGACGCTGGCAAGCCCATCGTGACGCGGGTCTGGAGAGTCGGTGCCGCTGGTCTGGAAGTGCTAGGACCCTTGCCGACCGACGTCGGCTTGTTCGGATCTGTCGGACCGGGCGACAACCTCTACATCTATGGCGGGCCAGCACGCAACCGCATCACCAGTGTTGATCCGGCCAACGGGGCAGTCACGGATGTCACAACGACCTTGCCTGCCGTACCCCCGAGCGGCGTTGTGACCGATGTTGTCTTCACTGGCTGACGGCGCGCGCCGTCCTGCAAGACGACAGGTCGTCGCTGGCGCCCGGACGCGAGGACCGGGAGCTGCGGTAGCCTGCTGCCCTACCCGGGCCTGTAGCTCAGTTGGTTAGAGCGCATCCCTGATAAGGATGAGGCCGGAGGTTCAAGTCCTCCCAGGCCCACTCCGCGCGACTGCCGGGCGCCGGCCGGCGCCGCCTTCGGTAACCTTTCGGCGGTCAAGTACGCACGCGAAATCACTCGAGAGGCATCCCGTGCCGAAGAAGCTGCTGCTCATCATGACGGCGCTCGTGGGCGTGACGGCGCTGCGGCGTACCCGCAGTCGGCGTGCCGAGCAGGATCTGTGGGCAGAGGCAACCAAGCCGATCGACCTGCGTTAGCGGTCACCGACCCGGGGGCGTAGCTCAACTGGCAGAGCACCGCCTTTGCAAGGCGGGGGTTAGGGGTTCGAGTCCCCTCGTCTCCACCGGTCTCCTACCTGCATTTCTGCAGGTAGGAGGGCCTGTCAGCGATCTATCTGCGATCTTGCCAAGTGACCCCCAGGTACCCCTTCGTGCTCTCTGAAGCCGATTGGCAGGGCACGTTGAGGGCACGTGATCTTGTCACCGTTGTCTACGCGTCTGACTCGGCAACGAATACGACGCAGGCGGACCGGCTCGGAAGCCCAGGATCGGTGTGGCGTAGTTAGCCCGCGGCGGCTGCGACCGGCTGAAGGATCTTGGTGTGCGGTGTTCCGGCGAGGGCGGGCGCGTTGTCGCTCGAGGACCAGACCTTCGTCTGCAGGAAAGCGAGGAAGGCCTCGGCCTCGGCGGTCGTGTCGAAGTCGAGATCGATGACGACGTAGCGCGGGTCGTCGATCGGCTGCTGGATGCGTTGCGCACGCACCCCCGACTGGGCACGGAAGTCCGCGAAGCGGTCGAAGGCTGACTGCCACAGGCTGAACTCCGTGACCGGGTGCTCGATGTGCAGGGTTGTCATGACGACTCCGTCTTCGGGGGGATCTGCCGGCCCTGACGCTAAGAACGTCGGTGGTCCTCGGCAATCCCAGGAAGTTGGGGTCTTCGTCCGAGCCGGCATGCGGGCAACCCACCGTCGCTCGCCGGCGCGTACGGTCCGTGCGTGTCGGACTCGGCTGCCTACGCGCGCTCATACGCGCGGGTTGTCCGGGCGTGCGAGTCGAGCGTCGACGCGAGGATGCTGCGCCTCGAGGTCATCGACGAGATCCGTCGAACGGTCGGCTTCGATGCCTATGCCTGGCTGCTGACCGATCCGGCGACGTCGGTGGGAACGGCGCCGCTGGCCGACGTACCGTGGCTGCCCGAGCTGCCAAGCCAGATCCGGCTCAAGTACCTGTCCACGGTGAATCGGTGGACGGCGCTGCGGAACGAGCCGGTCGCGCTGCTGCGGCAGGCAACCCAGGGCGACCTGTCCCAGAGCCTCATCTGGCGCGAGCTGCTCGTCCGATACGACGTCGGCGATGTTGCCTCGGTGGTGTTCAAAGACCGATTCGGCTGCTGGGGTTTCCTCGAGCTCTGGCGGCTTGGCACCGACCCGACTTCAGCCCGGCGGAGGCCGCGTACCTGACCGACATCGCGGAGCCGCTGACCACGTCGCTGCGTCGCGCCCAGGCGGGTACCTTCGTCGTCCGCTCGGCACGCGACTCACCCCGGCTCGGTCCGGTGGTGCTGCTGCTGTCACCCGAGCTGGCGGTGCGCGGCCAGACGCCGCAGACCCAGGAGTACCTGCGGGTGCTCGTGCCTCCCGCCGAGCACCGCGCGCCGATTCCCGCGAGCGCCTACAACGTGGCCGCCCAGCTGCTGGCGGTCGAGGCCGGCGTCGACGACAACCTGCCGTCGGCGCGGGTGCATCTGGCGGCTGGCCTGTGGTTGACCCTGCGCGCGGCCCGGATCGGGGCGCCAGGGCCGTTGGCTGAGCGCGATATTGCCGTCACGATCGAGGAAGCGTCCACCTCCGAGCGGGTGGATCTGTTCGCCAGAGCCTTCGGCCTGAGCGTGCGTGAGAGCGAACTATTGATGCACCTCGTGGCGGGGGGCGACACCCAGGAGGTGGCGGGCCGCATGTTCGTCTCGGCCAACACGGTGCAGGACCACCTCAAGGCGATCTTTGCGAAGACCTCCGTTCGGAGCCGCCGCGCACTGCTTTCTCGCGCCATCGGCAATTGACCGCCATTGGCGCGCGTAGGCGAACCAGCCAAAGTCGCTGTAGTGCGATCTGACGGCGTTGCCGGTGACCCCGTCGGTCTTGATCGGCCAAAGAGCAACCACGACGCCGAAGCCATTAGGACAAGACCAGCGGCAGTGACGCCGAAGCGCAACCAGCGCAGCTCCACGCACGCAGGCTAACGCGCTCCGGCCGGCTGGCGGCCGCGCGTCCGTATAGGTAAGCGACCCAACGATGAGTTGCCCCCGGCCGAGCGGTCTTGTCTTTCACACGCGCTCGAGGAGGCCCACGGCGTGACGCTCACGAATGCGCTCTGGCCACCGCGCGCCCCCCGGACGGTCGTGGTCATCCTCCGCGGACCGTTCGCAGCGGCCGGCGTTCGCCGGCTGTGCGACCACGTTCGCGTCCTGCTGTTGCATGGTGACGCCCAGGTGGTTACCTGCGACCTGGGCTCCCTCGGGACGCCGGACCTCGGCATCGTCGACGCCCTGGCCAGGCTCCAGCTCACGGCACGGCGCGCGGGCGGAAGGATCCGGGTTCGGAGAGCAACTGCCGAAGTGCAGCGCCTGCTCGCCCTGGTCGGACTGGCTGAGCTCGTACCGGCATGCGCCGGGCTAGGAGCCGCCGGGATGTGCGGGCAGCCCGAAACGGGCGAACATCGCCGTGTCGAGGAAGTGGTGGACGTGGGCGATCCGCCCGCCTGAGATCTCCAGGACCTGGAGCGACCACGGCTCATGTTGCCCCCCGGGGCCGCTGGCGCGGTACTGCCCGAACGCCGGCAAGCCGTTGGCCACGGTCGGGATCAGGCGCGATCCCCGGCAGCCGATGCCGTGCCCCAGGTACCAGCCGCGGAGATCGTCGTGGCCCTGCAGCCAGAGGGCGAGTGGCGGCATCGAGATGCTGGCGTCCTCGTGCAGCAGCGACACCAGCGAGTCGATGTCGTAGCGCTCGAAGGCCGCGACGTAACGGGCCAGCAGCGCGCGGTCGGCGTCGCCCATGCGCTGCGACCGGCCGCCGTCGGTCACGTCGCGCGCGGCCAGGGTCGACCGGGCCCGCTGCAGCGCGCTGTTGACCGACACCACCGTGGTGTCGAGGAGCTCGGCGACCTCGGCCGCCTGCCAGCACAGCACCTCGCGCAGGATCAGGACCGCCCGCTGCCGGGGCGGCAGGTGTTGCAGCGCGGCGACAAAGGCCAGGCGGATGCTGTCCTGAACGACCGCACGCTGGGCCGGGTCCCCGTTGACAGGCACCACGTCGCCGTCGGGGATCGGCTGGATCCAGGTCTGCTCGGGCAGCGCCTCGCCGGGCGTCGTGTGCGCCGGCACCGGCGTGGACAGGTCCATGGGCAGGGCGCGGCGCTGTCTGCCGCGGAGGCTGTCGAGGCACACGTTGGTCGCGATCCGGTAGAGCCACGAGCGCAGAGCTGAGCGCCCCTCGAACCGGTCGAGGCCCTGCCACGCACGCACCATGGTCTCCTGTACGGCGTCGTCGGCGTCGAACGCCGACCCGAGCATCCGGTAGCAGTAGCCGGTCAGCTCCACGCGGTGCTGCTCCAGCTCCAGCGTGGCCGTGTCGGCGGTGGCCAGGTTGCCCACGTGCCCCTCCCTCTGTCCTCTGCCCTCGATGACCTGAACATAGCTGCCGTCGGGATCCAGGACGGTACCGATCCGTGCCCACGGTGTGCTGTCGAGCTCGCGGACCCAGGTGGGTTCCCATCTCGACCTCCGTTGCAAGGATGTCGTTCACAAAGAAGTTGGCGGTCGAGGTGTGGCGGTCGAGGTGTGGCGGTCGAGGTGCGCGGCGGTCGAGCGGGCATCGTCGACGTGGAAGGTCAAGACGTACCGACCCGGCTCGCGGCCATCCGAGCTGGTGCCGTTTCGTCCGGCTATCGCCGGCTGAATCGGCACCGACAGGCCGGGCCGCCGGTTGTCCCCAGGCAAACGGTCCATCGGCGGGACCTCCACAGCCGTCCGCCCACGACCCCTTCCGGCGGCCCATCGCCGGTCATCCTGACTCAGTGCAGGCGGACAACGAGCTGTCGAGACTGCTGCTCCGGCAGTGTGGGGTGCTCACCGTTGGCCAGGCGGTGGGCCACCTCGGCCGGCACGCCGTCCACTGGCGCTTGCGCACGGGTCGTTGGCAGCGCCGTCATCCCAGGGTCCTGGTCGCTCAGTCGGGGCCACTGACCGCGGAGCAGGGGCGGTGGGCGGCGGTGCTCCACTGCGGTCCGGAAGCGGTGCTGGCACGCGAGACCGCGGCCGCACTTTGTGGCCTGCAGGGGTACGAGGACCCGCGCATCCATGTCCTGATTCCCGCGCATCATCACCCGGTGCACGCGCGCGGAGTCCTGGTCCGGCGCTCGGCGCGACTGCCATGGCAGGACCTGGTGCCGGGACGATTTCCGCCGCGGACCGCGATCGAGCGATCGGTGCTCGACGCCGCCGCCGCCGCCAGGCAACCCGACCGAGCGGCCGCAATTCTGCTCGCCTCGGTGCAGCAGGGACTCACCCGGCCCGACCGGCTCCAGGCGGTCCTGGACCGGCTCCCGAACCAGCGTCGCCGTGCGTTGCTCCGCGATGTGTTGCTGGACGCCGCCGGAGGCGCGCACTCGCTGCCCGAGCGGCAGTTTGCCGGACTAATCCGCCGGCACCGGCTTCCCGCACCGTCACTGCAGGCGGTCCGACTGGACAGCGAGGGCAGACGGCGCTACGTCGACGCGGAGTGGGTCGACTACGCCACCCGGGTGGAGATCGACGGCAGCACACACCGAGAGGTCAAGCGATGGTGGGGTGACCTGGACCGCCAGAACGACCTGCAGTTTGCGGACCGCGCCATCCTGCTTAGATTTGCGGCGTACGCCGTTCGGCATCGAAGCGCCGAGGTGGCGGCTGTCCTGGAGAGAGCATTGTGTGCCGGCGGATGGAACGCCTGACTGCCGGAGAGTCGGCATGCAGCCAGTCCTTCGAGCTGGTGCCGTTTCGACCGGCTATCACCGGCTGAAACGGCACCGGCGGAGGGTTGGGAGCGGCCGCCACCGGCGAGCGTCGACCGTGAGCGGTCAGGCCGTGGGCTTGTGGGTCTCGCTCGAGTCCTCGACCAGGCTGACGTCGACCTCGCCGTCCGTCAGGTCGACCTGGTCCCTGGCGAGGACCGCGTCCCGGTCGGAGCCCGCGAACGGCTCCTGCGACTGCTCCGGCCAACCCAGATCGGACGGCCCGCCCACCGGCTCAGCCGGAAGATCTACCGCGGCCGGCGTGGCGTTCGTCGCCGGCTCCGGCTGCGGCGATGACGGCCGGGGCGAGTCGGCCGGAATGTAGGTCGGCTCGCTCGGGGCTGCGGCGCGACGGGCGACGATACCGGCTGCTGCGCCTGCCACTGCTCCGGTCAGCAGGCTGATCAAGGCGACCGGCCAGCGCCGCTGCCGGCGCGGCAGCTCACCGCGCAACGCCGCCAGAGCGGTGGCGCCGCGGCGGCGGGCCTCCTCGCGATCTGCCTTGCCTTCGCGGGCCGCGGCCACCGCGGCGCTCACGGCAGTGGCGAGCGCCGGGGCGACGCTGTCTACCAGGGTCCCCCGCGCCCCGGCAACGGCCGGCGCGACCCGGCCGCGGGCCCCGGTGACAGCCGGGACCATCCGCTCCCGGGCGCCGGCAACGGCTGGTACGACGCGCTGCCGCGCTCCGGCCACCGCCGGGGCGAGACGCTCTCGGGTCGTGGCGGCGTACGGCGAAAGCGCTGCCCTGGCGGCGCCGACCCGCGGGGCGAGTGCCCGCGCCGCTCGGGGCTGCCCACCACCGCGCCGACGCCCCCCGGTCTGGTCGGCCTGGACCTGCGCCGAGTCCGCCTGGTCCCCGCTGAAGGGCTCCTGCACCCAGCCGGCCTGGTCGTCGGACCGTTCCTCGGTCCAGTCGAACCCGTCCTCGAGGACAGGGTCCTGCGCCATCACCGGGACGTCCACGTCCTTGCGCCTGCGTCCGAACATCGAGCACCTCCGTTGTTCCCCTGGGATCTGGACCGCCCGTTCCCGGTCGGGCCGTCGGGCAACCGCCCGCCGGGGGGCAGACCGCAGCCGAAGGCCGTGGGAGGATTGCGACCAGCCCCAGCAGACCCCACGATCCGGGAGGCCTCCTCGTGCCAGCGGAGACGTACGCCACGCTGAAGACCTCGATGGGGGACGTCGAGGTGCACCTGTTCCCCGACCACGCCCCCAAGACCGTGGCCAACTTCGTCGAACTGGCCGAAGGCAGCAGGGAGTGGACCGACCCGCGGACCCGGCAGAAGTCGCGATCCAAGCTGTACGACGGCACGATCTTCCACCGGGTGATTCCCGGCTTCATGATCCAGGGGGGTGACCCGATGGGCACCGGCACCGGCGGCCCGGGGTACCAGTTCAAGGACGAGATCCACCCCGAGCTGGCCTTCACCCGGCCCTATCTGCTGGCGATGGCCAACGCCGGGCCGGGAACGAACGGCTCCCAGTTCTTCATCACCGTCGCACCGACGGCGTGGCTGACCGGCAAGCACACCATCTTCGGCGAGGTGACCAAGGGCCAGGAGGTCGTCGACGCGATCGTCAAGGCTCCGACCCGGCGTCAGGACCGGCCGGCCACCGATATCCGGCTCGAGGCGGTCACCGTCGACCGCCGCTCGGCCTAGATGACCGCACCGGTCGGCCCGACCGCTCCGGACGACCGCGGCGCCGGAGCGGTCCCGACCTGCTTTCGGCACCCGGACCGGGAGACCTACGTCCGCTGCTCCCGCTGCGAGCGGCCGATCTGCCCCGACTGCATGACCAGCGCCTCGGTCGGCTTCCAATGCCCGGAGTGCATCGCCGAGGGTGCGAAGACGACGCGGGCACCCCGCACTGTGGCCGGCGGGCGGGTGGCGGCGACCGAGGGCCGGGTGACGCTGACCATCGCCGTCCTGATCGTCATCGCGTTCGTCCTGCAGTACGCCGTACCGGGGTTCGAGAACCGGTTCACCGAGTTCAACTTCGCGATCGCCCAGGGTGAGTGGTGGCGGTTGGTCACGGCAATGTTCCTGCACGTCGGCCTGCTGCACATTGCCTTCAACCTCTACGTGCTCTATATCGTCGGCGTTCCGGTGGAGCAGGCCCTCGGTCGCTGGCGCTACATCGCGCTCTACCTGTTGAGCGGGCTCGGCGGGGCCGCGGCGTCGTACGCCCTCACGGGTCCGTTCACCGCCGGCGAGGGGGCCTCCGGCGCGATCTTCGGGCTGTTCGCGGCCTGGTGGGTGATCACCCGGCGGGCCGGCGGGGACACCCGCTCCGTCACGCTGCTGATCGGCCTGAACCTGGTGCTGAGCTTCGTGATCCCCGGGATCGGCTACTGGGCCCACCTCGGCGGCCTGGCCACCGGGGCGGTGCTCGCGCTGGGCTTCGCCTACGCTCCCCGGTCCCGCCGTACGCCGGCCGCGATCGGCGCGCTGGCGGTCGTCGGCGTGGCGATCCTCGCCACTGTGGTGCTGCGTACCGCCGCGCTCACCGCGTGAGGGCCCCTGTCCCCAGTGTGGAGAACTCCTGTGGGTAAATGACAGCCGTGTTCTTTCGGCTGTGTGCCGAGGTCAGCGCCACTGGGTGGACATCACGAAGCCGGCGATGATCAGGCTGAACCCGATCGCCAGGTTCCAGGGGCCGAGCGTGCGGAAACCGACCAGGTCCCCGTTGGAGATGTAGTAGACGACCAGCCAGGCGATCCCCAGCAGGAACAGCGCCAACATGACCGGCCCCACCCAGGGTGGGCTCGTCTTCTTGCTCGGTGAGCGCTTGGGTGGCTCGGTGTAGGCAGCCTTGCGCCGGATGCGGGACTCGGGCACGGAACTCCTCCTCGGGCGCCAGCCGGAACGCCACGCCCGTCGGCTAGCGTAACCGGGTGCCCGCCCGCCGTAGCGCCCTTCGCCGGCTTGGGCAGCTGCTGGTCGTCGCCGGCGTGGTCGTCCTGGTCTTCGTCGGTTACCAGCTGCGCGGCACCGACATGTACGCCGCCCATGCGCAGTCCGGCCTGCGGCACGCGCTGCAGCAGCGCTGGGCGCCCGGGGCGCCCGGCCAGCCGGGCCAGCCGACAGCACTGGCCGAGGTGCCGCTCGGCGACGGGGTGGCAGTTCTGCGGATCCCGCGCTTCGGCCGCGGCTACGCCCAGGTGGTCGTCGAAGGTGTCGGCCGGGCGGACCTGCGACACGGTCCCGGGCACTATCCGGGCACCGCCCTGCCCGGTTCGGTGGGCAACTTCGCGGTGGCCGGCCACCGCACGACGTACGGCGCCCCCTTCGGTCGGCTCAGCGAGCTGCGCCCTGGTGACGCCGTGGTGCTGGAGACCGCCGGCACCTGGCTGACCTACCGGGTGACCGCCGCCCGGGTCGTCCCCCCGACCGCCGTCTCGGTGACGGCCCCGGTCCCCGGGGCCCCGGGCCGCCGGCCGACGGCGGCCCTGCTCACGCTCACGACCTGCAACCCGCGCTACTCCGATCGGGAGCGGCTGGTGGTCTTCGGATCGCTGGCCGAGCGGTCGGCCAAGTCGGCGGGGTTGCCGGCTGCCCTGCGAGTCTGACCGGCCGCTACGGCGTCGGCGGCGGGCTGCTCGGTGGGGGCGACGGGCTGGTTGGGGGGGACGGGCTGGGTAGGGGCGAGGGGCTCGGCGAGGGCGAGGGGCTCGGCGGCGCCAGCGCCACTGTGATCACGACGGTGCTGCCGGCCGGCGCCGGGCCGGGCGCCGCCGGGCTCTGGGCGAAGACCACACCGGGATCGACGCTGCCGTTCGGCACCCGGCGTACGACCACTTTGAAACCGGACAGCGCCCGGCCCGCGGCCGCCTCGGTCAGATTGACGACGTTGGGCACCGGGATCGTGCCGCGGGACACCACCAGTGCCACCTTGCTGCCGGCCGCGACCGACGCCCCGCCCTTGGGGTTGGAGTCGATCACCTCGCCGGGAGGCCGGTCCGAGTCCCGATCCGTGATGTTGCCAGGGACCAGGCCGACGGCGGCCAGCGCGGCCCGAGCCTCGTCCTGCGTGCTGCCCACGAGCGTGGGGACCGTGACCGGGGAGGCGCCCTTGGACACCGTGATGTCGACCCGGGCGCCCCTTTTGACCTTGTCCCCCTCATTGGGGTTCTGGTCGAAGACCGTGCCGGCCGCTGCGGCGTTGAAGGCCTCGACCACGTTCCCACGGGTGAGGCCGGCGGCGCTCAGGGCGGTCTCCGCCTCGGCCCGGGTCTTCCCGATCAGCTTCGGCACCCCTACGGTGTCGCCGCCGCCGCCGCCGCCGAAGACTCCGCGGGTCAGCAGGAAGCCGGCCGCCAGCAGCGCCAGCAGCGCGAGGGCCAGCAGCGTGAAGGCCAGGCCGCGGCCGCGGCGGTCGGCCTGCGTCGGCCGGCGGAGCAGCAGGGTGCTGTCGGCTGTTGCCCCAGCCGGCGCCAGCACCGTGGTGGCGGACTCGGACAGCACGGGCGTGGCCAGGACCGGCTGGCCGGCCAGCGACCGCTCGATGTCCTCGCGCATCTCCGCGGCGCTCTGGTAGCGGTTCGCGGGGTTCTTGGCCATCGCCTTGAGCACGATCGCGTCGATCTCCGGCGGCAGGTCCGGATCCACCCGGGAGGGCGGCGGCGGGGGCTCGCGGACGTGCTGGTAGGCGACCGAGACGGGGGAGTCACCGGTGAACGGCGGCCGGCCGGTCAACAGCTCGTAGAGCAGGCAGCCGGTGGAGTAGATGTCGCTGCGGGCGTCGACCGGCTCACCCCGGGCCTGCTCCGGGGACAGGTACGCCGCCGTACCGATCACCGCGGCCGTCTGGGTCATGGTCGCCTGCGAGGCGGTCACCGCCCGGGCGATGCCGAAGTCCATGACCTTGACGCCGCCGGTCCGGGTCAGCATGACGTTGCCGGGCTTGATGTCGCGGTGGACGATCCCGTGCCGGTGGCTGTAGTCCAGGGCCGCGCATACCTCGGAGGTGATCTCGAGGGCCCGCCTGGGGAGCAGACGCCGTTCCTCGGTCAGCACCTCGCGCAGCGTCCGACCGTCGACGTACTCCATGACGATGTAGGACACGGCGTCGCCGCCGGTGCCGTCCACCCCGGTGTCGTAGACCGCCACGATCGACGGGTGGTTCAGCCCGGCCGCGGACTGTGCCTCACGACGGAACCGGATCTGGAAGGCCGGGTCGCGGGCCAGGTCTGCCCGCAGCGTCTTGACCGCCACATCGCGGCCCAGCCGGACGTCGCTGCCGAGGTGTACCTCGGCCATGCCGCCGTAGCCGAGCAGCGCGCCCAGCTCGTAACGGTCGCCGAGCCGGCGCGGTGGCGCGGTCACCGGCGCCAGCCCCTAGTCACCCTCGTCGTCCTTGCCCCTGGTGGGGGCGGCCACGGTCACGACGACGGTTGCACCCTTCGCCAGCTTTCCGGAGGGGGCTACCTGGAGCACGGTACCCGACTGCCGATCCTTTCCCTTCTCCTTGGTCGGCCGCACCTGGACCCGCAGGCCGAGTGTCTTGAGCTTGGCGACAACCTCGTCGGCCGGGCGGCCGACGTAGCGGCCGGGCTCCACGGTGACCAGGGAAGCACCGGCCGCCGTCGGCTTGGCGCTGGTGGGAGCCTTCAGTGCCGGCGTACGCCGGCTGTCGCACGCCCGCAGCCCCAGGGTGGCCAACAGCACGGCGACCAACGCGGCCAGCAGCAGTCGGCCGAGGGGGTGCCGCCGCCGCGGCGCCGCGGCGATGGGGATCGCCCGGGTGTAGGCGCGGGTGGGCGGCCCGGCGGCCGCGGCAGGTGCCAGGACAGCGGTTGCCTCGGGCAGCGTGCCGGCGACGAGCGCGTCCCGCAGGCCGAAGGCCCGGCGGGCGAACTCCCCGGCGTCGGCCGGGCGGTCCGCGGGCGACTTCGCCATCGCCGCCGACACCAGGTCGCGCACCGGCAGCGGTACGTCGGCGGGCAGCGGCGGCGGCTTGTCGTGGACGTGCGCCGCGGCGATGGCGACGGCGTTGCCGGCGACGAACGGCCGCCAGCCGGCCAGGCACTCGTAGGCCACCACGCCCAGGGAGTAGACGTCGCTGGCCGAGCTCACCTCACGTCCCGAGCCCTGCTCCGGCGAGAGGTAGTACGCCGTACCGACGACCATGCCGGTCTGGGTGACCGAGCCGACCCCGCCGACCCGGGCGATGCCGAAGTCGGTGACCTTCACCACGCCGTCGGAGCGGATCAGCAGGTTGCCCGGCTTGACGTCACGGTGCACCACGGCCGCCTGGTGGGCCTCGTGCAGCGCCAGCGCGGCCTGGCCGACGATGTCCAGCGTCCGCTCGACCGGCAACCGGCCCTCGCGGGCGAGCAGGACCGACAGCGGCTCGCCGTCGACCAGCTCCATGACCAGGTACGACGTATCGCCGACCTCGCCGTAGTCGAAGACGTTGGCGATGCCGGGGTGCGACAGCCCGGCGGTGTGCCGCGCCTCGGCCCGGAACCGGGTGAGGAAGTCGGCGTCGTCGGCGTACTCGGCCCGGAGGACCTTTACCGCCACCGGTCGGCCGAGCAGCTGGTCCTCGGCGCGCCAGACCTCACCCATGCCGCCGACCGCGATCCGGGACACCAGCCGGTACCGGTCACCGAGGCAGAGCTCGGGACTCAGCGTCATCGCCCGAGCACCGCGGCCATCACGTCGCGGGCGATGGGGGCGGCCACCCTGCCGCCGGTCGCGTCCGAGCCCAGCCCGCCGCCGTCCTCCACCAGGACGGCGACCGCGATCTTCGGCGCCTCGGCCGGCGCGAACGCGATGAACCAGGCGTGCGGCGGTGCACCGACGGCGTGCTGCGCGGTGCCGGTCTTGCCCGCCACCGAAACGCCCGGGATCCGGGCCGCCCGGCCGGTGCCGCTCTCCACGACCAGCTGCATCATCGAGGTCAGCGCGTCGGCCACCTGCGGCGACATCGCCCGGCGGAGCTGTTCCGGTCGGGCGGTGTCCAGGGTCTGCAGGTCCGGGCTCTGCACCTCCTGCACCAGGTACGGGCGCATCACCACGCCGGAGTTGGCCACCCCCGCGGCGATCATGGCGGCCTGCATCGGCGTGAGCCGTACGTCGAACTGCCCGATCGCCGACAGCGCGGTCTGCGGGGCGTCCAGCTCCGCCGGGAACCGGCTGGGTGCCACCGCCAGCGGCACGTTGAGGCCGGCGTCGATGCCGAAGGCCTCCGCCTGCTCGCGCAGCGCGGCCGCACCGACCGAGAGCCCGATGTTCGCGAACGCGGTGTTGCAGGAGATCCGGAGCGCCTCGGCGAGCGTGGTCGTCTGGCCGTCGCCGCAGCTCTCGCCGCCGAAGTTGTTCAGGAACCGGCTGGTGAGCGGCAGCTTCAGCCGGGTAGGCGAGGGGACCCGGGTCTGTGGCGTGTACCGGCCGCTGGTCAGCGCGGCGGCCGCGGTCACCACCTTGAACAGCGAGCCGGGCGGGTAGGTCTCGGAGATGGCCCGGTCCTTGAGCGGTTCGGCCGGGTCCTTGCGCAGTCGGGCGTACGCCGCCCGGATCGCCGCGGTGTCGTGGGAGGAGAGCAGGTTCGGGTCGTACGACGGCGAGCTCGCCAGCGCCAGGATCGCGCCGGTCGCCGGGTCCAGCGCGACCACCGCCCCGCGCTTGCCGGCCAGCCCCCGCCCCGCCGCGGCCTGGGCCGCAGGGTTCAGCGTCAGGACCACGGCACCGCCCTGCGGCGTACGGCCGGTGAACCAGTCGCTCACCCGGGCGACGAAGAGCCGGTCGTCGTCCCCGGACAGGATCGGGTTCTCCGACTGCTCGATCCCGTTGGCGCCGTAGATCAGCGAGAAGAAGCCGGTGGCCGGCGCGTAGAGGCCGCCGCCGGGGTAGCGACGCAGGTACTTCAGCCGGTCGTCGGTGGCGGTGGAGCGGGCCAGCTCCTGCCCGCCGGCCAGGATCGGCCCGCGCTGGCGCTCGTAGGCCGCGAGCAGCACCCGGCCGTTGTGCGGGTCCTTCTTCAGCCGGCTGGCCTGCACCACCGAGACGTAGTTGGCGTTGACCAGCAGCAGAGCGAACAGCGCCAGGCAGGCGACCGCGAGCCGGCGCAGCGGCGCGTTCACCGGCGTACCACCTGGGTGGGCGCCTCGTCGAGCAGTACGCCGGCCGGCGCGACCGGCTCCGGCATCGGCCGCCGGGCGGCGTCGCTGATCCGCAGCAGCAGGGCGATCAGGGCCCAGTTCGCCACCAGCGAGGAGCCCCCGTAGGACAGGAACGGCAGCGTGAGCCCGGTCAGCGGGATGAGCCGGGTCACTCCTCCCACCACGACGAAGACCTGCAGCGCCATCCCGAACGCGAGGCCGGCGGCGAGCAGCTTGCCGAAGGAGTCCCGCACGGTCAGCCCGGCCCGCAGTCCCCGCTCGACGAGCAGCGCGAACAGCACGAGCACAGCCATCAGCCCGGCCAGCCCCAGCTCCTCGCCGATCGTGGCGGTGATGAAGTCGGACTTGGCGAACGGCACGCTGTCCGGGCGGCCGAGCCCGAGTCCGGTGCCGCCCACGCCGCCGTTGGCCAGCCCGAAGAGTCCCTGCACCAGCTGGAAGCCGGCGCCGCTGGGGTCGGCGAACGGGTGCAGCCAGATGTCGACCCGGGACCGGACGTGTCCGAACAGGTGGTAGGCCAGGTAGGCGCCGGCCGAGAAGAGTCCGAGGCCGATCAGCAGCCAGGAGCGCCGCTCGGTGGCGACGTAGAGCATCGCGACGAAGATCCCGAAGAACAGCAGTGAGGTGCCGAGGTCCTTCTCGCGGACCAGCACGGCCAGGCTGGCCAGCCAGGCCACCACCACCGGCGCGAGGTCGCGACCGCGGGGCAGGTCGATGCCGGCGAACCGGCGGCCGACCAGCGTGAGCAGCTCCCGCTTGGCGACCAGGTAACCGGCGAAGAACACCTCCAGCGCGAGCTTGGCGAACTCGCCGGGCTGCAGCGAGAACCCGGCCACCCGGATCCAGATCCGGGCGCCGTTGACCTCGCTGAACCGGGCCGGCAGCACCGCCGGAATGAGCAGCAGCAGCAGGCCGACCGCCGCCGCGGTGTAGGCATAACGCTGCAGCACCCGGTGGTCCCGGATGACCAGCAGTACGACGAGGAAGAGCGTCACCCCCACGGCGGTCCAGGCCAGCTGAAGCGGCGCGTCCCCGCGCGGCAGCGCGCGGCCCAGCTGGCGGGCCCGTTCGTCGCCGGCCAGGTCGAGCCGGTGGATCAGTACTAGCCCCAGGCCGTTGAGCAGCGCCACGATCGGGAGCAGCAGCGGGTCGGCGTACGGCGCCAGCCGGCGGACCCCGAGATGGGCCGCGCCGAAGAGGGCCGCGAAGCCGGCGGCGTAGCGGGCGGCGTCCGGCGGGACCCGGCCGTCCTGGGCATAGCCCACCGAGACGTAGGCGGCCGCGACCAGACCCACGGCGAAGATCACCATGGCCAGCTCGACGCCGCGCCGGCGCGCCCGGCGGCCACCATCCGGCGGCGTCGCAGCCACGGCGGTCACCGCGGTCACGGCCGGACCCCCGGGCACGGTTTCGGCGTGGGTGATGGGGGCGAGGTCGGCGGCGCGGCACTTGCCGAGGGGCCGGCACTTGCCGAGGGGCCGGCGCTGGGAGCTGGCGTGACCACAACCGGAGCCGTCGTACAGTCCGCGGCGGACTGTTGCCGCAGCCGGGCGCCGATCGCGCGGGCGTCGCGCAGGCCGCTGGCGGCGATGCCCTCGCCTACCCGCTGCTGCATGAACGGCGGCAGGTCGGCCACCCGTACGCCGAGCCGCTCGTGGACACCGGACAGGTGTACGCCGGCCACCGAGCCGGACAGCCCCTGGTAGATCGCCACCTCGTCACCGGCCGCGCCGAGGTAGTACTGGGACCGGATGTAGAGCAACCCGGCGCCGGCCAGCACGGCCAGCAGGACTGCCAGCAGAGCCGGCAGCAGGCCCCCCCGCCGCCGCTTCGTCGGCTCTGGCCGGGCAGCGGAGGGGGTTCGACCCGACCGTGGGCGCCTCCGAGGCCGGGTCGCGAGGGCGGCCCGGCCGGCCGCGGTATCCGCCGAGGGCGCACTGAGCTGGCCTTGGGCGGCGGCCGCTCCGGCCACCAGGACCGGCTCGTCCACGGCAGTGTCGCCGTCTACGACGTCCGCGACGATGCAGGAGATGTTGTCCGGCCCGCCGCCGCGCAGGGCCAGGTCGACCAGCCGGTCGACCGCCGCCTGCGGGTCCGGGAGCAGGAGACCGTCGCGGATGGTGGCCTCGGAGACCACGTCGGTAAGGCCGTCGCTGCAGATCAGGTAGCGGTCGCCGGCCCGGGCCTCGCGGACCGAGAGGTCCAGATCGACCTTGCCGGCGTCCAGTACCCGCAGGATCACCGACCGCTGGGGGTGGTGGTCGGCCTCCTCCTCGCTGATCCGGCCCTCGTCGACGAGCGCCTGGACCAGCGTGTGGTCGTTGGTGATCTGGCTCAGCTTGCCGTCGCGGAGCAGGTAGGCCCGGGAGTCACCGACATGGGCCAGGCCGAGGCGGGTCCCGCTCGACAGCAGCGCGGTCAGCGTCGTACCCATGCCTTCCAGGGCGCTGTCCCCGGCGACCATGTCGCGCAGGTGCACGTTCGCGGCGTCGACCGCCCTACGCAGCGTGTCGAGCACGTCATCGCCCGGAGCGTCCTCGTCCAGGGGGGCGAGCGCGGCGATGGCGACCGCGCTGGCGACTTCGCCGGCCGCGTGCCCGCCCATGCCGTCGGCGATGGCGAGCAACCGCGGACCGGCGTATAGGGAGTCCTCGTTGCCCTCGCGCCGCAGGCCGACGTCCGAGCGCGCGGCGTAGCGCATGGTGAGCGTCATCGGCGCAACTCGAGCGCGGTCTTGCCGATCCGGATCGGTACGCCGAGCGGCACCGGGGTCGGTCCGGTGACCTTCGCCCGGTCCAGATAGGTGCCGTTGGTGGATCCCATGTCCTCGACCATCCAGCGCCCGTCGCTGGGCACCAGCCGGGCGTGATGGTTGGAGGCGTAGTCGTCGGTGAGCACGAGGGTGGAGTTGTCGGCGCGCCCCAAGGTCACCGGCGCGTCGCCGAGGGAGATGTTGGTGCCGCGCAGGGCACCTTCGGTCACCACCAGCTTGCGGGCCTGGCTGCGCTTGTGCTCGCGCACGGCCCTCCTGGTCGGCTCGGGCAGCCCGCGGACGACAGCCGGTGCGGGCCGGCCGGCCAGCAGGTCGGTGCGGATCACCCGCACGGCGGCCAGGACGAACAGCCAGAGCAGCGCCAGGAAGCCGATCCGGATCAGGACCAGGATGAGCTCCGCCATCTAGGCCCCGCCCGGCCTGGACGCCGTGTTTCGGCGGCTCACCGGCCGCCCCGCCGGAAGATCATCGTGGTGGTGCCCAGAGCCAACCGGTCACCGTCGAAGAGTTCCCTGCTCCCGATCGCCTTGCCGTTCACCGAGGTCCCGTTGGTCGAGCCGAGGTCGGTGACGGTGACGCCCTCCGGACCGACCCGGATCTCGGCGTGCCGGCGGGAGACGCCGGTGTCTTCCAGCCGCAGCTCGCAGTCGCTACCGCGTCCGATCGTCGTCAATGGGCCGGTCAGCGCGACCGACCGCGGTTCGCCGGTCGGCGAGGCGATCTCCAACGACAACCCCGCCGGGGTCGCCGAGCCGGCTGCCGCCGGAGCCTCTGTCGGCCGGGTCCAGTTCGCGGCTTGCCGCACTGCCGCCGGAGAGACCGCCGGCGCCGCCGGTCGGGGCGCCGGGGCACCGGCCGGACCGTCGCCGGCGGCGACGCCGCTGCGGATGAGGAACCGGCCGGTGTCCAGGTTCTCGACCCGCTCCAGGGTCACCCGCACCGGCCCGACGAAGGAGTAGCCCTGCTCCGCCGCGTGCTCGTTGACCATCTCGGCCAGCTCGGCACCCAACGGCTGGGCGTACGGCGAAAGCCGCGCGTAGTCGGTCTTGCCCAGCTCGACCACGAAGTCGTTCGGTACCAGGATCCGGCCCTCACCGACGACTGCCTTGCGGTCGTCGGTCTCCCGCTGGAGCTGAGCGGCGACCTCGACCGGCTCCACCTGGCCCTTGAAGACCCGGGTGAAGGCATGTGAGACGAGCCCCTCGAGCCGACGCTCGAAGCGCTGCAGCACTCCCACGCCGCCTCCCTCGTTGGGCTGCATCGATGGTAACTGGACCGGGGGTCGCGGTGATCGTCCGTGGTAACGTCCGGGGTCGCTCGGGCGAGTGGCGGAATGGCAGACGCGCACGGTTCAGGTCCGTGTGTCCGTAAGGACGTGGGGGTTCAACTCCCCCCTCGCCCACATCGATCGATCCGAAGCTTCGACAGGGCTCAGGCTCTGCGTCCGGCCCGGCGTCGGAGCACGAAGGACAGCAGCGGCACCAGGACGACCAGCGCCAAGAGGTACCAGCTCGGCCGACTCCTGCCGTTGCGCCCCACCTTCGCGGGAGGCGGTGGCTCGACGATGAAGGACGTGACACCCCGAGTTCCGTACGCCGCGACGCTGAGCTCGACGACATGGCTGGACTGGCCGGGGCTGGAGAAGTCGACCCGGTAGCGGCTGGAGAGCTCGTCCACGGCGGTGTCGAGCGCGCCGAGTAGGCGGTCCCCGGCGACCTGTACGACGCGCCCGCCGGTCACGGCCGGCAGTCCGCTGAGGTAGCCCACAGGCGCTTTGGCGAACGTGAAGGCGTAGATCGTGGCCCTGGACGCAGCGGCGGCCTTGGACAGAGCGTCCGGCAGGAGCTGCGTGACCGGGCGGCCGTCGACGGCGATCACGGCGTCGCCGCTGGCGGGCGGCTGCAGCTGGCGGAGGGCCAGCGTCAGTGCGGGAGTGATGTCGCCGACCCGTGAGCCGGGTCTCTGCACAAGGCCCAGTATCGCGCCGATGGTCTGCGCCCGATCCGTGCTCAGCGGCGCCACCACTGCCGACTTCGGGCCGGTCGCCACCACGCCGGCTCGAACAGCGGGTGGAAGCCGAATCAGGAGCTCCCGCGCAGCGCCCTGCTGGGCAACGAGGAGCTCGGGTGTGACAGTCGGATCCACGACGATGACCAGCCGCAGGTCCGTGGCGGGCAACGGTACAGCTGCAGTCACCGGATGGGAGCGTTTCCCTTCCGTCACCTGGAAGGCAGACTCTGGCAGTGGTAGCCCCGACAGCCGGGGAGGAACGACAACCGTCGCGGAGATCTGCGGCGACTGACTGGCGTCTACGCGCAGCACTCGCGGGTAGTCGTCCACCGGCGGCTCGGCGAGATGCGGCCAGATGACATCGTGGCCGCGTTCGCGCGAGTCGGGGTAAGGGTGACGACACAGCAGCTGGCCGGCCCCTAAAGCGAGACACTTCCGGCTGCTTGTCGCGCAGCACCGGCGACACGGATGCCGCGCAGCTATTACTATCTTCATTAGTACCAACGAGAGGGGGAGAGCAGGTGGGCACGAAGACCGGTAGCCGGCCGGCCCGGCGTACCAGGGCCGCTCCCCGCCATCCCGACCCGCGCGGCGGTCGAATGCTGGCGTTGTCGGCCGCCGTTTTGACCGTGCTGGGGGCCATGGCCGCCGTTGTGTTCGTCGCGAGCCAAAGTGGCGACGACAAAGCGGCGAAGGGCACGGAGCCGCAGGCCCGCGCGTACGTCGGTGGCGACCTGCACACGCTGGCGGTGCGGCCCGATGTCATGTACGTCGGCGGGCACGACGGAGTTGCGGTCTCGCGCGACGACGGGCACAGCTGGGAGCAGATCCGTTCCCTTGGTGGCGTAGACGCCATGGGGTGGGCGTTCACGCCACGGTCGATCCTGGTCGGGGGTCACGGCGGACTTCGCCGATCCATCGATGGTGGTCGGACCTTCCAGCGGATGGTTGGCGTGCCGGTTGGCGACGTGCATGGGCTCGGCGCGGCCGGCCGGACGGTCTACTTGTCCTCGCCGGATGGCGGCCTGTTCGTCTCCCGCGACGCGGGTGAGACCTGGGCGTTAGTCAGCGAGGAAATGGGCGGGGCCTTCATGGGCACCATGCTCGTCGACCCAGTGAATCCTTCTCATCTGCTCGCGCCGGACATGCAGAACGGGGTCGTAGAGAGCACCGATGGCGGTCGCGGTTGGCGTCGGCTAGGCGGGCCCCGCGGCACGATGGCGATCGCGTGGGACGAGCGCGATCACCGACGGCTCCTTGCGATCGGAATGACGGGCGGCGCCCGCAGCAGCGATGCCGGCAGGAGCTGGACGGGGGTAGACCTACCGGATAACGCTTCCGCCGTCGCCATCGATCCCGCCGATCCCTCCCGGCTGTACGCCGCAAAGCTGACGAAGGACCGGGCGACCGTCTACATCTCCACCAACGACGGGCGGGACTGGCGTCCGCTCTGAGGCGGTGGCACCTGACGGTCGCCTCGGCCGGCCGACGAGAAATGGCCACGACTGCTACTGGCCGGCCGCGATTGCGCCGGCCACCATCAGTAATCCGGCGGCCGGGTAACCAACCAAGACGTCGACGATGCCGGGCGGCTGACCGCCGAAGAAGCCTAGGTGAGCGAACAAGTGGATCAAGCCGACCACGGCGCCGAGCACCATCAAAGCCTGACCGATGCGGATGAGCCGTCGCTTCTTACGGTGTTGCTCCCGCCGCGCGGCCTCTCGCCGCTCGGAAGACGTCGCCGCGGGTCGGTTCAAGCTCCCGGGTTGCGGCCCATATTGCCGACTACGCCGGGCCGGACGGAAGACCATGGGACCACCTCTAGGCGGTAACTACTAGGAGCGTTAGTATGACGCCGGAGGGAAGGGTTTGACCAGCCCAGGGCCAGCAGGCCGTGGCCGTGTCGTTCTGGCTGCGTGGCTGCTGTCGCCGTGAGCGAGGGTCGGGCGGCATGGGTCGGCGAGGACTGCTGATAACCCCGGTCGCACCGGTTAGCTGGCTCGCGGCGGTCCCCCCTGGACGGCCGTCAGGCCGACGACTCCCGCTACCAGGAGTAGGCCGCCACCGAGGTAGAAGACGGCCGAGATGCCAACTACGTCGGCGAGGAAGCCGCCGATGCCCAGTGACGTCAGCCGGCCGGCCTGCCAGAGCACGTCCATGGTGGCGAACACCCGGCCGCGCATCGGCTCCGGCGTACGGGTCTGCAACAGGGAGTTGAAGCTCACCGTGCCGGTGGAGGTCCCCAGGCCGTACACCGCGAGGGCGACCAGCGCCACCGGCAGGGCGGTGGTGGCGGCCAGCAGCAGGTCCACGAACCCCCGCAGCACATACGGACCGAACACCCAGAGCGGTCGGCGGGCGTCCCTGACCAGTCGGAGCAGAACCAGGGGTCCGAGCGCCGCGCCGACACCAATGGCGGCGATCAGGAGTCCGTAGCCGGAGGCCGCGAGGCGGAGATGGCGGCCGGCGAGCACGACGAGCAGGGCGCTGGTTGCGCCAGCCGAAAGCGCCGCGAGGAGTTGGCCGGCGGCGAGCGCCCGGAGTAGCCGGTCCCTGGCCATCAGGGCCAGCCCATCCCGCGCCTCGGCGAGAAGACGACGAGGAGCGACGGGGGCGGCCAGTTGGATGACGCGCAAGCCGCGCAGCACGGCGGCGCTGACGGCGAAGGGACGCGGCGTTGAGGGCGAAGGCGATCCCGACGCCGGCTGTCGTGACGAGCAGCCCAGCGACGGGGGCCAGGGCGATCTGGGAGAGCACGGCGGCGGTCCAGATGCCGGAGTTGGCCGCGACGATCTCCTCCTGGTGCACCAGCGATGGGAGCAGCGACCCGGCGGCCGGGTTGAAGAAGGCGGACCCGGCAGACAGGCCGAAGGCGATGGCGTAGACGACGGCGACGTGGGTGTGCGCCAGCGCGAGCACGACGCAGAGGGCCATCCGGGCCAGGTCGGCCGCGACCATGATCCGCACCCGAGACTGCCGGTCGATGACCGGGCCGGCCAACGGAGCCACCAGCAGCACGCCGGCGATCTCTGCGACGACGACGCCGGTCACCCCGAAACCGGAACCGGTCAGCCGGTAGACCAGCAGAGCGAGGGCGATGAAGTTGAAGGTGTCGCCCCACTGCGACACGGTTCGGGCCGCCCACAGTCGCCGGTAGCCGGGATGGCCGAGCACATGCCGGATACCGAGTCGAGGGTGAATTTCCGGCCCGGTCATGGTGCTCCGTCGGTCACGGCCAGATTGTTCTCACGAAGGCCGCGGGGGTGTTGCCGGTCTGGCCGGCCGGTGTTGACTCCAGCGGACAACCGTACGACTATGCGGGCATGGGTGACACTGTCGCGGGTGCCCGGGCCGACCATCGACATCCGGTCAACCCGGACCGGGTAGCGACCGCGAGGGCGGAGCTCATCTCGCGGGACGAAGCGGGCCGGCTGGCCGGCCTGCTCGGGCTGCTGTCGGACCCGGTCCGGTCGCGCATCCTCTTCGCCCTGAATGCGGTGCCCGAGCTCTGCGTCGGCGACCTGGCGCTCAGCCTCGAGGTGACGGAGGACGCGATCTCCTACGCGCTGAGAATGCTGCGCACCGCCGGCCTGGTCCGGTTCCGCAAGGACGGGCGGGTCGTCTTCTACGCACTGGCGGAGGGTTTTCCGCATCCGCTGCTCGAGCACTGCCTGCGCCAGCTGCTCACCATCACCGGAAGTCCCGGGGGAACGCGATGACGGTTGTCCATGGCCTCGGCCACGCTCTGGCCATCGCCGGGTCCATGACGTGGGAGGTGCTCTGGGCCTTGATCCTCGGCTTCGCCCTCTCCGCCGTGGTACAGGCCGTCGTGAGAAGGAGCGAGATCACCCGGCTGATGCCGGACGACTCGGCGCGCTCACTGGCGATCGCCACCGGGCTTGGCGCCGCCTCCAGTTCCTGTTCCTACGCCTCCGTGGCGCTGGCCCGCGCGTTGTTCCGCAAGGGCGCCAGCTTCACCGCCGCGATGGCCTTCGAGATCGCCTCCACGAACCTCGTGATCGAGTTGGGCATCATCCTGGCGCTGCTGATCGGTTGGCAGTTCACCCTCGCCGAGTTCGTCGGCGGCCCACTGATGATCCTTTTTCTGGCCTTGCTGTTCCGGCTGTTCATGCGTGGTCGCATCATCGAGGCCGCGCGCGCTCAGGCCGACAAGGGCCTCGTCGGGTCGATGGAGGGCCATGCGGCGATGGACATGTCGGTCCAGGAGTCCGGCTCAATCATCCGCCGGGCCACCAGCCCGGCCGGGTTCACCTCGACCAGCCAGTACTTCGTGATGGACTGGGCCGCGGTCTGGCGGGACATCTTCGGCGGCCTGCTCATCGCCGGCGCCTTCGCCGCGTGGGTGCCCGAGTCGTGGCTGCGGGTCTTCTTCCTCACCGACCACCCACTGTGGGCAAAGGTCTGGGGGCCGCTGGTCGGACCGGCGGTGGCGGTCGTTTCGTTCGTGTGCTCGATCGGCAACGTGCCGCTGGCGGCCGTGCTGTGGAACGGTGGCATCAGCTTCGGCGGAGTGATCAGCTTCATCTTCGCCGACTTGATCATCATCCCGATCCTGCTGATCTACCGGAAGTACTACGGCACGAGGATGGCGCTGCGGCTCTTCGCCACCTTCTACGCGACCATGGTGGCCGCCGGCTATGTCATCGAGCTCGTGTTCGCTCCGCTCGGGCTGATTCCGACGGAGCGCAACGCCAAGGTGACCGACGCGGCGATCGCCTGGAACTACACCACCTGGCTGAACATCGCCTTCCTCGTCCTCGCCGCAGCGCTCGGCTGGCGCTTTCTACGTACCGGCGGTCTACCGATGCTCAAGATGATGGGCGGACAGCCGGACGGGGCCGATCATGAACATGGCACCCACGCTGGAGATCAGCCGCACCCGACCGGCGTCCCGACCAGTGGGAGACAATGAGGTCATGCCCGGCGTCAGCGTAAGCACCCGACCGCGAAGCCGTGCTGGCTTCGGTGGGCGCTGCTGACCGCCATTGACTTCGGCGCGCTCGTCATGCACACCGGCGTACCGATCACGCTCCGGGGCGCGACCGTGGCAATGCCACGCACGCCCGGTTCGCCGGCCATGCCGCACGCTCCTGCGCACGGGGGTTCTGGCGGCCACCACGCAGACAGCGTGTGCATCGCCACGACGCCGGTCGGGCAGGGGACCGGCTCGGCGTCGGCCGGTGGTTCGGACACCGGACCGGCCCCCCACCTCTGCGTGCTTTGACGGCACCCAGTCCAATGCCGGTCGGTCGGCCGTTCAGCTTCGGCGGCCACCACCAAGACCACCGGACCTGGTCGCCCTCGGGGTGCTGCGGCTGTAGGCCGACTGCCTTCGCCCGACCGCGCGAAACCTTCGAGCGAATCGGCCGGTAGCAGTCACGCTCACCTCCTGAAGGGTTCCCTCATGAAGCGAATGGTGCTGTTCCTGGTCGCCTTGCTCGCCGTCTTTGGACTGGCGGCCTGAGCGGACACGACATGGGCTCGATGCCCGGCATGATGTCGGACAGCGACATGAAGAAGCTCGATACGTTGACCGGCCGTGGCTTCGACCGCGCGTTCCTGGACATGATGACCGCCCACCACAATGGCGCCGTCGAGATGGCCAGGACCGAGCAGAGCAACGGCAAGTACGGCCCGGCCAAGGAGCTGGCCAGGAGTATCGAGACCGGTCAGAGCGCCGAGGTCGACAAGATGCAGGCGTTGCTCCAGCAGCTGTGACGCAACCGGCGGTGGGTGGGGCTCCGTGTCTTCCCGGCCAGTTGCTTGTGTGACTGCAGTGACGGCACTAGCCTGCTCGAGTCCCGCCGGATCTCATGGTGGCCACGGGGGCCACGACGGTGGAGCACCGCCGAGTTCTCGAGGCCGTCCCGGTCAAGTCCTCGA
>JAABUR0100001237.1_pt1 | contig 47248 bp, 46 predicted proteins | sample 5560091 | NCBI WGS metagenome assembly JAABUR01 (sample SAMN10711879, study PRJNA513375) | rock metagenome | isolation source: Antarctica rocks | place: Antarctica: Victoria Land, University Valley sud | reverse complement strand
GTGCTATGAACTACATTACAAGTCATAGAAACATGACTTTTAAAGAGAAGAAGATAATGTTACGAGTGTGTCGAGATTGAATAGAGTTTTCTAGTCAACAAGTTCTAGAAGTTTTGACTCATGTTGAATCTCTAGCCTCAACACTCTATTCTAGCGCTTTCGATACTTGAGCAAATCTGCTTCGCTCTCTTTGTTTTGTCCTACTATAGATACAGCTCGAAACTCTCTTTGATTTCTTCTGTATTCTTAATATTCTAGTTATAGCTATCTCTATTGATCAAACATTCTATTCAGCTACGCACTATCTTGCTGCAGTGTGATTAGATTCTAGGCACGATCTCAACATAAACTGTCAAAGAAACGACACTATATCTCTTGTTTTACTGATAATAAAGAAATCACAGCAGAAAAAACAGCTGAGTTAATGCTTCAGTGAATATATCAAATACATGATTTACTCAATTTCATTGTTTTGAATCGAGTTTCTCAATTTACCTTCATTTTATGAAAGTTTCTTTGCAAAAGACTGAGCATTAATCTTTGACTATTCACTGTCTATCATCTTTAAATCAATGATCAAAGTGAATGAGTCAATCAGAATGTTGAAAGATATCTTCAATTCTTCTGTTTGTACATGCAGAATGACTGAGCTAAGCTACTACTCATGATTGAGTTTGTTAACAATAATGCTTTGTTCTCAGTCATCTTCTCGATCTCTTTCTTTCTAAACAAAGACTTTCATTCTCATATGAGCTTTGAACTTAATACAATTGAATATGAAAGCTTTCGTGAACGCTTGCAAGTGACTAAAGTTGAAAATATATCTGAACATATGAATAAGATCTTGACGTTTGCTCACGAATCTCTAGTCAAAACAAGAAAACAAATAATTCAATAAGTTAATAAGCATAGAAAAGAAGTTGATTATGAGATTAAATCAAAGATGTTTCTGAACAAATGAAACATCATTACAGCGAGATCTTTCAAGAAGCTAGACGACAAAATGCTCGATTTCTTCATTAATTTAAATTTCGTTGACTCGTCATATAAGTTGAAATTATCAGAGACTATGCATGTTCATGACGTATTTCACTCTGATCTGCTTCGTCTTGTCGTTGATGATTTCTTGCTTGATCAAAAGAATGAGCTCTTTGAATCAATAGTAACAAACGACGAAAATGAATGAAAAATTAACGATATATTAAATTCTCGTCAATATTGAAGACAACTTCAGTATAGAGTCAAATAAAATGACTATGACAATGATCTCAATTGATACAACGCTGATGACGATGAATTTATGAACGCTCAGAAGATAGTTGATGATTTTCATATTCAATATTCGAACAAATCGCGCTAGAAGCACTTTCAACTATTCAGTCAATCAGAATTTAATGAGTCTGAGTCTGTAAAATCATGATTGAGCAATCAATTGAATCAAGCAGAAAATACATTCATGCAAACATGAATCGTTAAAGAAAAGAATAATGTCATGATTCTAGTCTTGTCAGACTCAATCTTCTAGCCTTGTCAGATTTATTCTTGCTTCGTCACATTGACTAGTTTCTATTAAATCTAAACTAACTCGACATCATCTGTGTAAGACGTCAACTCTTTCAAGTCTAGCGTGAGCTGAGAAACTGTTAGAAGTCGATCTAGAGCGAGTCATAGAAGTGTCATTTAACTAATAGATAAATGCTAAGAAAGAAAAGTAGCTACAGAAAAGAACTCGATTCTTATATGTGCATTTCTCAGCTCTGTGCTAGGCTTGAAAGAATTGATGTCTTACACATATGAATGCAGAGACTCAATGACATCACATCTAGCTCAGATTTTCGCTAGACTCGATTAGAATGAAATCAAGACGAAGACTAGTCGTAAAATAAACGAAGACTAGAATCATAACATTACTTCTCTCTCTCAACTATTCATGTTTGCATAAATGTTATTTCTTAGTGCATCTTTTCTGAATATTTAATATGAAAGTCGTTCATCATCTTTTGAGCGTTCATAAATTCGTTGTCGTCAGCATTATATCAATTGAGATCATTATCATAGCTCTTTCATTTGACTCGATATTGAAGTCATCTTTGATATCATCGAAAGTTCAATATATCGTTGATTTTTCATTCGTCTTCATCGTTTATCACTATTGACTTCAAGAATTCATTCTTCTGATCAGACAGAGAATCATTAATGACAAGACAAAGAAGCTTTGAATGAAATACATCATGTATATGCATAGTCTTGAATAGTTTCAATTTATAGAATGAGTCAATGAAATCAATGATCTGAAAAGAATTGAGCATTTTGTCATTCAATTTTTTGAAGAGTCTCGCTGTAATGATGTTTCATTCATTCAGAAACATCTTTGATTCAATCTTGTAATTGACTTTCTTTTTATGCTTGTTAGCTTGATTCATCATTTGCTTTTGTGTTTTGATCAAAGCTTTGCGAGCAAAGATCAATGTTTTATTCATGTGATTAAATATATTCTTGACTCAATCAACTTGCAAGCGTTCGCGAGTGCTTTCATACTCGATGATGTCAGAGTCGAAGCTCATACAAGAATGAAAGCTCTTGTTCATGAAGAAGAAAATCAAGAAGATGATTGAGAACAAGACGTTATTGTTGACAAACTCAATCATGAGTAGTCACTTGAATCAGTCATTCTGCATATATGAACAGAAGAAACGCAGATAGCGCTTAATGTTCTGATTAACTCATTCGCTTTGATCATTGATCTGAAGATGATAGATGATGAACAATCAAAGAGAAATACTCAATCATTTGCAAAGAAACTTTCATAAAATAGAGATGAATTGCGTATCTCTGTCAGATACAATGAAGCTGAGTAAATTATAAGTTCAATATACTCATTGAATCAACATTTTCACTGTTCTTTTGACTGTGATTTCTTCATCATCAATGATGCAAGAAATATAATGTCTTTCTTTTGATAATTTGCAGATGACAGTCAGAATAGCGTTGTAGTTGAACAAATCAAATAAATCAATAATGAAGTTCATTGCTATGTCTTGTCATCACTGTTTAAATATCAATAAAGATTGAAGCAAGTCATTCAATTTATTTCTAAATGTCTTTGATTGTTGATAAACATAGCAGTTTCAAATATATTGATCTATTGTCTTTTGCATGAATGATCAATAGTAGTTTCGTTTGATGATCTTCATTGTTCTAAGAATATTGAGATGATCTATTGAGAATTAATCGTGCATCTTACGAATCAGATTCATTTGCAGAAGTTCATTAAACGAAACTCATAGCTGACTGTCTTTGTATAAGATTTCATTCTGAACTTAACAATTCTTCAGCTTGATGTCTTTGCATTGTGCTTCATCTCTGATCTTTGCTTCACGAAGTAGAGTACAATTCTTGTTGATTTCATTCACGTCAAGAACTTGTTTATAAATTGACTCATTAACGTTCTTCTTTAAATCAGCAATCTTCATTCAATTCAACGTCAAAATAGTGATTCATTGATAGCAAACGCGTTCATCATCAAAATCTCTGAGTACAAAGTTAGCTCAACGAGTTAATGCATCGATCTTAATGTTCTGTTTGTCAGGTCGATACATTATCTTGAAGTTGAAATCAGCTAACTTTTGTACTCAGCGCATTTAATGTTTGCTCAACTCTTTGTCTTTCATCAATGAGATGAGTGCTTGATGATTGATGAACATCTTGATAGAAATGTCAGTCAACTTCAGTTCAAGTCATCAATGCTTAAATGCTCAAATAATGATCAGCAGTTTCTTATCATATATTTCGTAGTTGCATTCAGCAGAAAACATGTTCTTGCTATAGAAAGCAATCAAATGTAGTACTTCTTCATCATCATATTAAGAGAGAACTTTGTCGTTTACATAGTTGAATGAGTCAGTTTTCAGAATAGTCTCATGAGTCTGATCAAAGTGACGAAGTATAGAAGTTTCAGTCATACGTCTCTTCATGTGTTCAAATGCAGTCTGATAAGTCTCATTTCATTCAAATATGATCTTCTTTTAAGTGAGTTGAATTATTGAATGAACAATCTTTGAAAAGTTCTTGATAAAGCATCGATAGAAGTTGCAGAAGTCAATGAATGACTGAATCTGAGTGAGATTATTGAAAGTAGATCATTTCACTACTGCTTGTATCTTTCGTGAATTCATCTTCAGTTCTTCAATGAATATCAATAGTTCTAGAAAGATGATCTCTTGAACATGAAACTTGCATTTGTTTATGTTCATCTGTAGATCAGCTTCTCGTAATTTATTTAAGATCAATCATACATGTTGCTTGTGTTTCTTCAAGATCTTGCTGTAAATGATAATGTCATCTAGATAGATTTGACAAAACTGATGAAGATATTTGAACAGCACGTCGTTCATATAGTGTTGATAGAATGTTGATTCATTGATTAATTTAAAGAGCATTACATGATATTTGTATAAGTCAAAGAAAGTGATAAAAATAGTTAAATCTTCGTTATCTGAGTGTATTCGCAGTTTATTGAACGTGACAATGATGTTCAATCAAGTCAGGTATTTGCTTTCTTGTATTTAAGCGAGAGTCTCGTTGATTAATGACAAAGAATAGTGATCTCGTTTGATTAAAGCATTGAGCTTTTTATAATCAACGCAGAAACGCAGACTATCATCTTTCTTTTCAATGAACAAGATAAGCAAGATGTATGAAGCAAAGCTAGAGAAAATGAATTCTTTGTTCAGATGTTTGATCAGATACTTCTTTATCTTTTGAAGCTTGTGATCAAACATCTGATACAATCTGCTTCAAAGAGATGTTTCTTCATTGATCAACTCAATTTTGTGATCATAGAAATGATGAGATGATAGTTGATTGATCATAGCTTGATTGAACACATCTAAATAGTCATGATACTTGAGAAAAAGCTTGACTTTGATCTCTTCAAAAGTCTTGACGTGTGAAAGCTCATGCAGATTCACTTCTTCAAGCTTATTTTCAACTGTAGTTATGAGTCGATCAATTTTCAAGACAATAACAGCAAAAGTCTTTACATCTGATTATTTGACTAACATTTTATAAGTCGCAGTCTTTATTATTGCAATGTTCATTGAATCTGATGTCGATTTAAAGATTTTGACGTTAGTTAAAGTCGCGTCACGCGATTTTAACTGTTCAATTAGTTTAACTGACTTCTTATTAAACTGATTGAAAGAGAGTAATTTCAGACTGAGTTGAGATGTAGTGAAAAATCTCTTCAGTATATGAGTAGAAGTCAAACTCTTCTGTTTCGTGATTGTCTTGTTGCTTGAGAGTAGAACAATCAATTTCTGACTAGAAGTGAAATTCGAAAATCAAAGAGAATTGATTTGCATATCTATCACTAGATTAATTTTGTTCATTCATGTTTTTTCAAAAATTATTTGATGTTGATTTAATTGAGTGATCAACATAGAAGCGATTTCAATTGTATGACTCTGAATGATCAGATTCAAATAAATGACATGAGTAATAAGCTTTTTTGCATAATGATTGTTGAATTCTTGTATTGACTTCGCTTTGATCAAAGTCAGAGATTCAATTTACAACTGATCACAAACAATCTGCATGATCACTTCATCAATGAACGAATAGTTAGCAGCTTCAATGTCAATCAATGACTTCAATGAGTAACTAATTTCATTGCTAAATAGTACACATTCAATAGTCAAAGATTCAGAAGCAAAAAAATCATCTGACATGCTTATTGTTGAAGAAATTAACACGTCTTTCATTGCATCTTTAATGAAAGTCTCTAGTTTTTTGCCTCATTATTCTCGAAGAAGAAAGTCATTTTCTCATTTTTTTTATTCTTTGAAATGACAATTTCATGTAGACGAAAAGTGAAGATACAAAATGCTGAAGTATTAATCTTGTTCTGAGAACAGTTCTTAAATAAGTGATCTGAAGTCTTGCAGATATAGCAAACGATAGATGATCTGACTGACTCAGATGTAGAAAAGATAGTCAACTTGATATATTCAATTATTGAAGTCGTCACTGCTGACAGAGAAGTAGCGCGCTTTTCAGGTGTGATGATGACTTTGATGATGATTATGCAATGTTCGCTTCAAAGCTGATAATTGACTTGCTGTTTATTATTCACATCTTGAAGAAAGATCTTGAGATGATGAAGTGAAGTGAAGTCTTCAAAGCATATTAACAGAGCATTCTGCAAGTGATTGTTGATCTTATTCTGAAGATCATTTATCAGAGTGCAATCATCATAGTCTAGATAGCTGAATAGCTTCATAAAGTTAAAGTAGAAGATGTTGAAGAACTTGTCTGCTTGTCTCAAAGCGTTGTACTTGCAACGACACTTTCGATTCTTTTTCTGATTTTCGTAGATTTCTTCAAGATGCTTGAGTAGCTCATAGATCAAGATGTAAGAATGCAAAGCATTATGATGATGTCAAGCGAAAATATGCTCAGCAGCGTCATCTTCTAGTCTAGATATCACATAGACAATGCAGATAGTCTCATTAATGAAGTGATCAACATTTATTTGAAGCTTGTCATTCATCTTAATTCTTTAGTTATCTCATGTTGATTCATCTTCATCAATGAATACAGATGAATTTGAAAACTTGAAAGACTTGTGATGATTATTATTGAATAAAGTGAAAGATTTACATTGAGTATGATTCTCGATAAATTGATAAGATAGAGATTTCGTAGACTGACAAGATTGAGACTGATTCACTGAATGCAATACTTCTTTAAGTTTATTCTTAAGATTCAACATCTTCTCTCAATAGCATTTGTTTGTCTCTTTTAAAGTATCTATGATCATTTATTTGATTTCTAGTTGATTCAATCTCTTGTTATGTTCAACTTAAACAATGATTCACTGCTTGTTCAGTTTCAAAGTCATGTCTCATTGATCTCTTAGCTCGATCAACATCTTGATGATTTCGTTCAACTGATCATGAGCTCATTGACGAAGTTGTTGACTCATGTTGATGTTTCATGAGATAGTGACATTCTGAGATTTAGCTGAAGCATTGAAAGAAATAATGAAAATGCGTCTGCTAGCAATGCTTTTAAGCAGATGAGCTGTTTGTGACTCAACTGATTCAAAGTCGCGTGTCATTGTAAGAAAGATAAATAAATAGATAAATTTGTTGTAAAGATAAATGATTTGATAAATTTGAGTAAATTTAATGAAAGTAATTTAAAGAATTTCTTGCGAATTTTCTGAATAAACGAAGTAGATTATTTCGTATCATTTAAATGTTGATAGCAGAGTAGTTGATTAACATTTATCTACTGTTAGAGATCGATCTAAAGCGAGTCATAGAGATGTCATTTAACTAATAGATAAATGCTAAGAAAGAAAAGTAGTTACAGAAAAGAACTCAATTCTTATATGTACATTTCTCAGCTCTGTGCTAGACTTGAAAGAATTGACATCTTACACATATGAATGCAAAGACTCGATGACATCACATCTAGCTCAAGTTTTCGCTAGGCTCGATTAGAATGAAATTAAGACGAAGGCTAGTCATAGAATAAACGAAGACTAGAATTGTAACAGAAATACACATATGTAATCAACTTCTTTTCTGTAGCTATCTTTCTTTCTTAGCATTTATCTTCTAGTTAAATGACACTCATATTGACTCACTTTATATTGATCTCTAACACAAAGAGAAACAATTGCTGATGTTGAATACATCATTTATCGTATTTGAAAGAAAGATCAGTCAACTGCTTCATTTTCAAGAACTGAGAATCAATTGAATATTTCATCTTTGATCAAACAATCATTGCTTTAAATGATGTTGATTGAAATGCAGTTCTCATTAAAAGAGATTTAATCAACATCTTTTATCATGTGTTAATAGCAACATCAAATCATTGACTGCTCAATTTCTTTTGAAAAGATAAATATTGAATAAATTACTTTCTTCTCTTTAATTTATGCACGTCATCATATCTATTTGATCTTTTCGCTAAAGATCTTTGCTGAATGCTTATAGTTACTCTGCAATGAGACTCAATGATACACTATCTGAATGACTTTCTAATTATACAAGTGAACATAATTGAAGCTCATAAATATGAGATTGATTTCAATGATCTGTGCACTCAGTTAAAGTTTAACATTAATCTTAAAAAGAATCTTATTAACATCACATGCATCTTTTTGAACATTGAGCTTAATTCAATTAATATGATGACTCATTTATCATTTGATAAGCAGCAGAAGATAATTCAGCTCGTCAACAGTGTGTTTACAAAGAACTCTTTATCATACAAGAAGCTGCAAACATTATTAGACTTTCTGTCATTTATTGCAAAGATCATGATTTCTGAAAGAGTCTTTCTCAAATAACTGTTCAACGATCTAATCATCATCAAATCACGCAAGCAGCGCATTAATTATTCAATGTGACAAGATTTACTATGATGAAAGATGTTTCTTTCAAAGTGAAACAATGTACATCTACTTCGTAAATGCAAATTCAGACATTCTTTATATCTTTGAATTGATGCTTCAGATTTGCACGACATGAGAAGTTACTATTTACATCATTTCGATTTATCATCAGCTGCTAGTCAAACATTTTCTAATCGATTTAACACACGCTTGAGTGACAAGCATATCAATGTCAAAGAAATGACAACAGTGCTTTAAGCTTTGACAGCATGACTTTTCGTTTTCGCGAAATGCAATCTCACTATATATGATAACAATGTAGCTGTTGTCATTGACATAAATAAGATCTTCATACGCGAAGAAACAATGCTGCATCTGCAATGAATAGTCTTGCTGATAACTGCGCATGATATCTGCATACATGCTATGTGAATTTCAACTCATGAAAATCGTCTAGCTGATTTGCTTTCTCAAGCGAAGTTCAGTACTATTGCTAACGAGTTTTCTCAGCTAGCTACACTTCAATTAATCAGCGTAAGTCATTAAGCTTTTAATACAGCGAGATTTCTCTTGATCACTCAGCAGTCAGATATCTTTGATAGAATCTAGCAACGTTCAGTACTATTGCTAACGAGTTTTCTCAGCTAGCTACACTTCAATTAATCAGCGTAAGTCATTAAGCTTTTAATACAGCGAGATTTCTCTTGATCACTCAGCAGTCAAATATCTTTGATGAAATCTAGCGACGTTCATCAAAAATATTTATGATACAGCAAAAAGAAGCTACTTTATGTTTTGCTTCTTGATCATCAAAGTCAAATATTTGACTTCAATCTCAAATTTGATCAGCTGATCAGCAAGTTTAAAGAACAAAATAATTAAAGTCAAGATTATTAAAATTTATCTCATCAATTTATGATCATATCACATTGATGTTGAATATTCTGATATCAAGATCAAGACATTTCATCACTTTACATTACAGTGAATCATAGTTAAAATTCAAAGACTTCAAGACAATGATCAAACTTGTAAGCAAAGATCTATAACATGAAATTTATTGCTATTATTACTACATCAATTTGATCAATCTATCATTAAAGAAGCAACATGACATGCGTCATTTTGTCTGATGTTTGCAAACTTTCTGTGCATGAACGAGTTTACATGAAGTCAATCAAATAAAACATTTGACTTCAAACAATGACATTTAATCAGAAGTTCAATTATCTTTCAGAATGACTTTTTGCAACTTATTTTATTGAGCTTCAAAATTGATTCTTTCAGACGTGAGATGACATTGATCATCGCTGTCGTTGATGATGAAGCGTGCGTTAAAAACTCACTCATCAATCTATTTTCAAAGTTTTCTGCATCTTTGCTGACATCTTTGTTTGATTCAGAATATTCATACATGTGAACTCATGTTATTGAGATTCTGCGTAGAACGTTGTTAAGAAATAGAATACAGATGCAATATAAAAAGTTGTATTAAAGTAACAGAGAAATCAAACAATGAACACATGCAATGATCATGTTAGTAGAAAGATACTGTAAAACGTGTATATGCTCTGTCTTTATCTATAAGTTGCAATGACATTTTGTTACGAGTGTGTCAAAATTGAATAGAGTTTTCTAGTCAACAAGCTTTAGAAATTTTGACTCATGTTGAATCTCTAGCCTCAACACTCTATTCTAGCGCTTTCGATACTCAAGCAAATCTGCTTCGCTCTCTTTGTTTTGCTCTACTATAGATACAGCTCGAAACTTTCTTTGATTTCTTCTGTATTCTTAATATTCTAGTTATAGCTATTTCTATTGATCAGACATTCTATTCAGCTACGCACTATCTCGCTGCAGTGTGATTAGATTCTAGACATGATTCTGACATTATATTAAGAATTCGTTAATCACATGATATCAATATCAATATTCATTCAAGCTACTAGATGAACAACGAAACGAGTATAAAGAAATTTGTTTTACCTGATGATTGACGCAATTGAAAGACAGAACAACATCAGAGAATCAATAGAATCAACGACGAGACTGTTTGAATTGCTAGAGAATCTATCGCTCATTAAGTACGCAAAGTTCATTCGATCAATAGAATCAACGATAAAGAATCTTCGTTGATTGCTAGAGAATCAACTCATTCTCATGAAGCAGACGAGTGAAAATAATCTGTTCAATTTTTTTCTCTCTTCGTCTTAAAAGCTCGTGAATCAGGCGAGTCAAAACAATCTGTGTTGTCAGATCAATTTAGTGAGTCTGCTACAAATGACGCTCTTGTAGTGAGTCTGCTTCAATGACACTCTTCATCAATGCAATGACATATCTACTCTTATCGCTCTATCTATCAGTGAATCAATCTACCTCATGTTCACATGCAACTAGTGAGTCTGCTTCAATGACAAGTTGATAGTCAATCTCTTCAATGAGCAAGTCGACTAGTGAGTCTGCTTCAATGATACTCTTCGTCAATGCAATGACATATCTACTCTCATCGCTTTATCTATCAGTGAATCGATCTATCTCACGTTCACATGCAACTAGTGAGTCTGCTTCAATGACAAGTCGATAGTCAATCTCTTTGATGAGCAAGTCGACTAGTGAGTCTGCTTCAATGATCACTCTATCTTACATAGTGAGTCTGCTACAATAGACATTTGACGAGTTGGTTTGAATCAATAGAAAGATTGATAGAAAGACAGACATCAAGATTCTACGTCAGTGTTATGAACTACACTACAAGTCATAGAAACATGACTTTTAAAAAGAAGAAGATAATGTTACAAGTGTGTTGAAATTGAATAGAATTTTCTAGTCAACAAGCTCTAGAGATTTTAACTCATGTTGAATCTCTAGCCTCAACACTCTATTCTAGCGCTTTCGATACTCAAGCAAATCTGCTTCGCTCTCTTTGTTTTGCTCTACTATAGATACAGCTTGAAACTCTCTTTGATTTCTTCTGTATTCTTAATATTCTAGTTATAGCTATCTCTATTGATCAAACATTCTATTCAGCTACGCACTATCTCGCTGCAGTGTGATTAGATTCTAGGCACGATTCTGACACATTTATATGTACACTTGAAAAATGCTCTTCAACTCTTTTATCATTGACTCAGATTTCGATCTCTTTTCTCTTACTAACTATCTCATGAGAATGATGCAAACAGTCTTATGACATTCATTCTTCATCTAATTAGTGATCATTTCTTGATCATTATAAAAAGAATTAAGAAGAAAATAGAAAGAAAACAGCAAGAGAACAATTTATTCATCAACGCTCAAGAAAACAGAAAGAATACAATTTATCATTAATGTTCAAGCAATTGTTTTTAAACACTTTCATTCATTGTCTTTCATTGACTTAATATCATTCTTGACGCAGTAGAAATAGAATTTAAACTTATAGACTGCAATCTTTATCTCTTTCATTCTTTTGTGAACTCTTCTCATTTGATTCAATGCAGATTTTTAATGAAATTCAACAAACTCTTTTACTTGCTTCAGATTCTGATTAAACAAAAGACTTCTCTCTTTCAACATTTTCATTGAATTTCAGCTTTGAAGATTTATCAGCACATTCAAAGTTGAACATACTTCTTGAATTTTCACAATGACAGAATTATGAAACAATACTTTCTCTTGTTTATCATTTTCTAGTTTAAAAGAGATCGCGTTGATGAGTCTTTGATCTCATAGTGCAATGATCACTTCATTCTTAGTTTCACATTTTGCAATTTTCATGTTGACTTCATCTTTGAAGATCGTTGTGTGATAGATGAGCATTGCAATGCATTGTTCATCAGATTTATCTTTATTATCATGTGATAAATGTGACATTCAGAAATAAACACTGTCTGCAAAGTAAGATTAATTCACTCATTTCAGATCTGATCTTCACAAATCATTCTTATTAAACATTTTGAGTATTATGCAGTGAGTATACTCATTTGTTGCTAGATTTCACTTGATTGCTTCTTTTCATCATTTTTTTATGCAAAAATGTAAATCAAGAATGAATTCATTATCTTTGTTAATCAACTCATCTGCAAACATTGTTGTGCTCTGAATTCAACTTTGTTCTCTATCACTCATTAAATCATTGACATTCAGATTCACATATTTTATGAGTTCTGAATCATTCTTGAAAGTGATTTTCATGAAATATGAGAAAGTCAGAAGATTGATTTCATGATTCAATTAAAGAGTCACAGTAATGAAATAGTACACTATATTCTGACGTACTAGTTGTTGCAACGTGATGTACATAGTCGTTCTCAATCAGTCATGATTTGTAAGATCTAAATCATTTCTCTGATATCATAAATATATGTTTAGTTTCTCTTTTATCAAGACTCATGTATTGTCATTTAATATTCAATCAAACACATTTAATAACATTATTGCATCATTTTTCTTTTACTTCTGATACTTGATTTTCTTTATAAACATGTTACAAATCAAAGATGTATCAATCTTGTAGTTTTGTGATATATGTGATCATAGTTGAAATAGTTGTAGTGAGTCAGTGAAGTGAAAGAAATGACTATCTCGACGAAATCAGTTTGCGAAAGTGACATCGATTTTCACGAAATCTAGTTAAAATCTATAGTCGTATATGATATTTATATGATCAATAAGTATTTCAAATGACAGCTCATTTATCAGTAACTTAAGTTTATTTCTCAGTCTTTGAAGATGTGAATGATACATAATCTTTTCTTCATTCTTAGTTTTGAAGCAATATTCTCTCAGCAACTTCATTGTCATGATTAAAGATATTGAATCAAGATAATTGAGTCTCTGCTTTCATGTATGAGATATTCATATGCAAGAGCATGCTTTACTCTCTTTCATTTCTTAAATATTTTCAATGATTTGATAATGCAATCATTGAACTTTCAATCATACGCTTTTTATCACTGTTACAATAATAGCTTTCTTGCAGACATTTGCAGTATCACTCATTTCTGTTTTTAAGCTGTACTGTAGAAGAATCTTTTCATTATTCATGATTACATCTAGCAAGAGAGCAAGTCTTTGCTCATCATATTTTGCTAACTTCAAGAACGTTGAAATGATCAAGATAAGAAAATGAGAAGATATAAAAAGATGTACGCGTGATGTTCTTGAAGAATTTAACGATGTGAACAAAGTGATCATGTCAGAAAAGATTAATGTGACAACTTTTGATGATTGATGAAATCTTATCATCAGACTTTGCATCACTGACATTAATGAATTAAGATCTGAGATTATTACTACATTGCTTGCAGTCAACATGAAGTATGAGTCTTCATTCTTCAACACTATTGATGAGTATCTTGATTGCAATGATAGTATCAATGATCTTGATCTTCTTTCAAAATTGAACTGCAAGACTGCTGATGAGTTAAAAACAGTCTCGACATGATCTGTTTTCAAGATCATGTCGCTAATACATTCACATAACAAGTCAGATTCTACTCATCTTCAGTTTATGTGATTTAGCTTCTCATTCACTAACATAACTTCAATCTGATTCGTGATTAATTTGTTGAAGTCTGTGAATTATAAGAATGAAGAGATTGAAACTCAATCTTTGCTGACAATTGTTTACATCACTTTATGATATACTATCTGCTTCATCATTGCTTTGATCAGATGCTCATTCTGAATTCTTGCAATGATCATATGCATTTTATTCATTGCTTCTCTTTTTATTGAATACAATGAAGAATCTTTCTTTAAGATTCAAAGATTCAGTAGCTTCAAGTCTCATCTGTTTATCATAATTCTTTTTGCTTCAACTATATTTCTTCTCTCTTTTTTAATTCTTTCATGCTCAATATTCATTATCTTTTATTCTTCTTTCTCATTAATCATTCTTGAATAAAGTGAGTTATTATCAAGAAATTTCACGAAGCTGTACATCAGATTCTTTACATTGACATGTAATTGTATAATTTGATCTTGAAATTAATGAATTGCTGTCTGTTGTTCTTGTTCTGTGCGCAAAGAATTCAAGTAATTGACTAGTTCTTTTTGATCACTTATGAAGTATCTCAGATGATGCAGCGTTATTGCAAAGCTTGCTTTAGTGAGTGTCATTGAAATGATGAAAGTAAAGATAGTTAAAGAATTCAAATGAGATTCTTCAGAGAAAATGTGTAAGAGCTTTTGTTGATGAAAGCTTTGATGTGAGCTTTTAATATTTGAGAAAACAAATGCTGAATGAAGAATTACATGAGATGTTTAGTCATTTTAGTGTAAGTTCAAATAACAGAGATAATGAAATACATGAGATTTTTAAACGTTCTAGTACAAGTTCAAATAACAAAGATAATAACTATGTTGAAAGATAAAGAATATGTGCTGAGTCTTTTAGAGTTCAACGCTAGTAGAAATTACTTGCAGTTTTGCAAATAATTCTTCTGCGACTTATGCTTGTCATAACTGAGAGAATTTTAATGATTTGATATTAGTAACAAATCTTTCAGCTGACTGATTGACTATTTCTCTATGCTATCTGCTGCGCATTGCATGAGTTAAATCAACTTGATGTAGCATCATGTTGTCTTGTCATGTATTATTTAAGTCGATCTTAATATATCTTTGATCTTCGATCTTGATATATTTTCTGATATGCAATCATTGATCAATTTTAATTCTTGCTTTAAACTTTAACTTTAATCATTATGCAGTAAACTTTAGCGCGTACTCTGCAAATTAATTAAAGTTTCGCTTTGTTCATTCAAGACTAAAGCATTTTGAAACTTTCAATCTTTAATACTGAAGTAATTTAATATTGACATTGCAAACATCTGCATCTTCATTCTTATTCTTCTTTTCATATGCTCAAGTAACTCAAAGCAACTTTATGACATTTTTAACAACTCATGATCTTCTTGCATCAACTTCGTTTCTTGACGACTCAACAGAGAAAAAGCTAATATGAGTGATATTGTACAGAATAGTGCTATCAAAGTTGTATTCTTGAGTGTGAACAATCTTATCTCAACTCAACAGAAGTTTCAGCGACAGATGCTCTTTTCAAGTTTACAGAGACTTTCAGTTAATAGTGAATAAAATTCAGCAATGCATTTGAATCTTTGATTGAAACATTGATCGTAATTTCTGACATGATTTTCTCAATGAGCGTTGTCATCAATAGATTCTGATCTTCATTCTTCTGTTCATTGCTGATCTCACTTTTTAATGCTTGATTCACACACTTCTTCAATTTATTTTCTGCAATCATTTCTTTCAAGATTACTTTATCGAGCTCTGCAATTTTATATCATTCTTTTTTAATGTTCATCTTCACTACTTGAAAAAATCTCAGTCATCTTCATGTCAATTTCAACATATGCATGTTGTTCAATTTGATATCATGCAACAGTATAAGATTATTCTTCAGAATTGAATTAGTATGAACATGTCTGTGATCATCTTATACATCTTTGTTGATCTTTTTCATTCTTCTCAAATGCAATGCAATCTTCTTCAAATTCTTATCTTTGCATTTGAGTTGTTGAGCATGAAGAGTTAATAACTCATTAATCATGTAAACATTATCTTATGAAAGAATTTGTCAGATTGAAACATCAAGTTCTATAAAAAGAATGACATTGCAATCATACAAAACATGATATGAAATCATTTCAATGAAAGTTCTCATGATGATTTTGTCTGTTCATAGCATATTGACAAAGCTTCTGACTCATTTCATGCTTTCATTGACTGTCATCTTGATTAAAACATTCACAACAGCTGTATGATTTCTCTTCATAAGATTATTCATTTGTGAATGATAAATCAACATCATCACTCACTTTATTTTATATTTCTCGATCAACGTTTCTACAATTTTTTTGTTCTTTGATTCTTCGTTCATGACAAATCTTTTCAAACAGTTATGTCTGTAAATTACATTTTTTCACAGAAATTTTGCTATCGCTTTTGAAGTTGCTGCTCTCAGAACTCTCTCTTTTATTCATTTTAAAAAGTCATTTTTTGTCAAGACAATATAGCGTTTTTCTTCGCTTAAAAACATGTAAATAACATTCATTTCAATCTTCTTTCAGACTTTTGAGATTCAGATAAAATGCAGAGTCTTCTTCTTTTATCTTGATGCTTGCAACTGACATTCTTTACAGAATTTTACATATGCACATGTATTTTTTCATATTTTCTCTTATCAATATCTGTTGATCATCTTTTAATATATTTTCTTTCTTTCATAATAATCACTTTCATCATGCAGTTTCTACAAAATATTACTGCGTTCTTCTTGAAGATTCATCACTTTTTGCACAGAAGCAATCTTGTTAAATTTTTTAAACAAATGTTTATCTTGAATCATGAATTTCAATGCTTTATGTTTGAACTTTCAAAATTCTTTTGTTAACATTTTGAATAAACACAATAAGAAAATTAAATAATGAGCTATTTTCTTGAAATATTCTGAATATGAATCTTTCAATATTAATATATTTTCTTCAACAACTATACTGACTGAGCAAAGATGAATGAAATTTAACTGAGCATTAATGAAGTCATTTATATCTTTCTTGTGAGTCTTATCTTCATTGTCTGAAGATTCTCTGAGTCTGCGCGAAAGTTCATTAAATGCACTATGCTTGTGATCAAGAACATGATGAACATCAAAATCAAACAAGCAAATTCAAGTAAGTCATCATGTCATCAATGTTTCTGATAAGTCTGATGCAGATTGATTCAGTTACATCATTAAAATGTTGATGTCTATTTCAATAATAAACTTCATGTCGTATAATCAATAATAAATCTTCTTCAGTGTTTTCATCAAATCTTTGCATTCTCACTTTTCAGCATCATATCTTGTCTCTTGCTCATTTTATAGTTCACTTTCGTATCGTACGAAGTGTCAATTCTTAGAATTCAATGCTGTCTGCTGTAACATCACTTTTCATTCTTGAAGACTTGCATTCATGATGAGAACAATTTCTTCTGTTTGCTCAGAGTAATTCAGACTTCTCATGATTGATGCAGTGATCAATGTCAACTTCAACTTGTTCATGACTTTCTCTTGTTCTTTTTCTCACATGAATTTTATCTTCTTTTTGAAAAGCTGAAATATTGACGCTGCAATCAAGATGAAATTCTTTATTCACACTCAATAATACATGCATACTTCAATAAATGCTTAAGCAGATGTGACATCATGACAGAAACATCATTCTAGAATCTTGATAATTTTGAAATTTTCTGATCTGCAATCATGAAAGTCACAAACAAATTTCATAATCTTTATGCTCAACATGCAAAATTGCGACTTTTTGTCAAATATGATGCAATCAATGAGTTTAAAGTTCAAGAGTACAAAGTTAAGATTCTTAATGTGCTTCAGCATAAATTGATGTACTTCTGAAATGATCTTTGCATTATCATAAATTATCTTTGATTTCTTTACTTCAATATTGTTGAGAAAAGATCTGCATATTTCAAGAAAATTCTTCAATATCTTGATTATGATTCTGACAAACTGAGCAACGAAGTTGATGACATTTTGTGATAACATCATCTGTTGCAATAATTTCAGAGATGTCATAAACATTGTGAGATCTCAATATATTTTTGTCAGCGTAATCTGATTGTACTCAGAAAACAGATCTATCAAAGAGATCATAATCATATCGATGAATTCTTCAAAGAATTCATTCACGTTTGAGAGCAGATTGATATCTCTGATGATAATCTTGTTCATATTCATTGCTGCATTGATCATGTGATATTGATTGAACTTTTTCTTGATCAGAAATCAGAAATTTCAATATGAATCATGACAAGATTTCAGTATATCATGCTTTATTCAATTCTTGAGCATGTTTATGATGATCTGATGAAGTGTTTTAAAGACTGAAAAATTAAGTGTCTGTCATGCATCATGCAATATCATTCGAATTTGCTGCAAGAATAAAACTATGTCTTTTATCTTTTTTATTTCTGAGAAGTTTCAGATCATTGTTGCTTCTCTGTTAAACAACATCTTTAGTAGTTAATTCTTCTCTTGCAGAGTTAAAGCATCATTGCATATCATTCTTTTCACTCACTTTGAAGTCAGTCTGAATTCTCAAGCAATTTTGAAGAATTTAAGAAACAGTCAATGATCATACTTTTCTGACTTCATTTCTGTCATATTTCATTTGATCTGAGTCAATAAGATTTATTTTCAATTTGTCAAATCTTCTGATATTGAGTCGTTCAACTCTGATGAATTCACAGATTAAATCTTTTGAACTTTTCTCTTGTATGCTGTCGCTACTTTAATATGATTTATCTTCTCATGCTGATGAATTGAATTCAGATCAAATCTTCATATCATTTGCATCATAAATCTGTTTGAATGACATCATAACATCTGTATGCATTGCATGCTATTGTTCAAGCAAAATCGTTGAATGAAGCTTCAATCTTTCTTTTTCTTTTCTTCTTTGATTTTGATGAACATTTCAGAGCTTTTCAAACGCGTTAAATCAACAGTCTTTAAACTTACACTTCTCATCGCAAATATGCTTTCAACAAAACATTTATTTACTTCTTTAAAAAGTCTTTCACTTTCTTGAGAAATATTTTCAACACATTTCAATTGACAGAATTGTATGTTAAAATTAATTTAAAAAACATTATTCTTTCATCATTGTCAATGACTGTCATTTTACAAGTTTCTTTCAAAGTATTGTTGATGCATAAACGCGTCTTTCGCTCATATAATTTGCTTAGTATCAGAGTGTACTCATTGCTTTTAATTAAAAATATTAAAATCATTGATTTTGCTTCATTAATATTAATCTTCACGTCATTGCAACATTTAATGATGTTAATCTTTGCTTCGTTGACTTTTATCATATTTAAATGAATGTCTTGTTGCATATTGTTAGAAGTCAGCATAGAGCGAGTCATATGAGTGTCATTTAACTAATAAATAAATGCTAAGAAAGAAAAGTAGCTACAGAAAAGAACTTGATTCTTATATATGCATTTCTCAGCTCTGTGCTAGGCTCAAAAGAGTTGACGTCTTACACATATGAACGCAGAGACTCAATGACATCACATCTAGCTCAGATTCTCGCTAGACTCGATTAGAATGAAATTAAGACAAAGACTAGTCGTAGAATAGACGAAGACTAGAATCATAACACATAAATAACTAAGTTCTTGCAACAAAAGTTTCAAACATAACGTTAATTTCAGCATCATTGTCAAGCAGTGTTTTAACATAAATTTCATCGCTCATCAGCACTTGTGTTCTTGAACATGTTATTACATACAGAATTGCATTCAACTTTTTGAATGAAGAATCTTTAAATTTTACTGCTGTTACTTGCACATCATTAATCTTTTTTATTTTCTTTTTCTTATGTTGTTTTACTTGAGCATAAAGAGTTCAAAGAAGAATAAATGAATGTGTAAGCATTTATTCAATGCTCACGTCTTGCATCTTCTGATTCACTATAATATGCATCACGTCTTCTGTATTTATGCATTTCTCTACTATGTTTTATGTTCTTTTATCTCAATTGTCTGACTTTATCTTGCTGTCATCTGAATTCTTTCTCATCAATTTCTTCATTGTTTTTATCATTTTCTTAAAGACAGCTGCATTCTGCATGATCACATTCTCACTTGTTCACTTCTTTAAGAACATTCTTGAAATCAACAGATACTCTTCAGAGCGCAAATTCTTCATGCTCAATAAACATTCTTCTTCTTTTACTTTTTCTCTTCAAGTTCAATTTGAACTCATTCTTTGTTGTATCATTATCTTCGTTGCATTTTCATCTGACTTATAATCATGCTAAGCTGTGACAATCATTACTTCTTCATTTCATTTCTGTTTCTCATCTGTGTTCTTTGCTTTCTTTGTGATCATTGCTTTTACACTTGTCAGTCTGATGATGTTGACATATTCTATCTTCATTTGCTGACTTTGTTTCTTCAAAGCATTGTCAATCAGCTCTTTCTGAGAATGATTCAATGCAAAAGATGTCAATCTATCATCTTTTTCAATGAGTTTTATTCAAAGTCTGTTTGTTTCATTCATGTGTATCTTTTCTTCTATCTTATAAATATTCAGTTGATGACATTTGATCTTCTGACATTTTATTTCTTCATAAAAGAAGCATTCTTTCATTCTAAACATCAAAGATGCTCATTCACTTCTTGAAAGCAAAAATGATGATGACATTGACATTGTTGAATGAGTAGACGTGATGAGTTTACATGAGATATAGACATTAAGCATTGAGACAGATGCTGTCATGTTTTGCTTGAAAGATTCAATCTTCTTTGTTGCTGTTTGCAAAGAAAGTATCATTATTTCAAACTTATTTATCATCTTATTCATTATTGTATCGTTGAACTGTACTACTATCAAAGAATCGAAGAACTTGTCTGACATCATTGATTACTTGATCTGATATTCATTCACAAGCTTGCTGAGATAATTGAAATTCTTGATCATGATCAAGAATTTCAACAGTGCTTTGACAAAGTCGCAGTAAATCACTATTGCATCACTAGCTTTCTTGAAGTTCATGAAACTGAGATCTTCAAAATTGAATGCACACTTTCATATGATCTTTTCACTTAGTATAAGTGAAAGACTCTTGATAAATCAGCAACATCTGATATACTCATTCATTTGCTTGCATTTTATCAATGAATGTGATATGCTTTTGTATTGTTGACTGTACAGCTTCAGATCATTCTTCATGATACAAAACTCATTCTTGAAGATTTTCAGAAAAATTTGAGAATTCAGCTGTTGATCAGTGTCATCTTTCTTATACTTTTTCTTTATCATCTTCTTCAGTTCTTGTCAGTTGAAATCAATATATTTGATCATAGTTTTAATGCTATCATTAACAATCTTGTTGCAGTATCTTGACAGCTTGTGAAATCAATCGATCTGATTCAGCTCATAATCATTACAGAAGTTTTCATATCTTTCTAGAAAATCAGTCATGTTCTTTTCTTCAAAATATGAGACTTTCAAAGTTTTGAATAATGACATAAATGTTAAATATTTTAGAAACAATATTGTGATCATGTTTATTTCTGAGCTGACTCAAGAGCTGATGAGTGTAGCACTCATGTTTACAACAGATATTTTCAATGAACTTGTCATTTTGTTGTTGTGAGTTGATATTGAGAGCTGTGAGAATGAAATACAGAATAGCAAAAATAATAAAGCAGTCAAAAAAATCTCATTATTTTGTTTTTGCTTCTTGACTCGTCGAAGTTCTTCTTTCTTTCTTTTGCAGTTGTTACAACTGATTAAGATGCTTTTCTTTTTTCTTCTTTTATTTAATGAACAACGCTCAATCTTATGCTTCTGCTGAAACATGATTCACTGCTGAAACTGACGTCATTTCTCGTACTTCTGTCTACATTGCTTCAAATTCGTTCTTTGATTCTCACTTTCGCTGTCTGTTTCTTGCAAGTTTTAAGATCAGATGAATTCTTCTTCTGATCAGAGTATCTCTTCTGAATGTCAATCATTCGCGAAAGTCAGTTTCTCTCTTCTTCGCTATTGCATCTTCGCTCAAAGAGAAACAGTTTTTGTCAGTTGAAAATATGCATCTTTTTTAGTTTCAACTGTGAAAACTCTGTGACTTAAATAGCTTTCGTTAATATCTCTAAGCAAAATAAAGTCGTTATATCAATTTCTTGTATTTCAGAGTTAAATTAATTCTTACTTCAAATCTTTCATATACTTTCTAATTACTGTAGAGATGTCATGTCACTTTCTGCTGTTCAGTCAACTGTTTTACTCAAGATATCATAAAAATAATATTCTTGCGTTGAGCTTCAATGTTGAGAGATAGAATACAGATGCAATATAGAAAGTGTTAGAAATCGACATAGAGCGAGTCATATGAGTGTAATATAACTAATAGATAAATACTAAGAAAGAAAAGAGTATGTACAGAAAAGAACTTAACTTATATGTGTTCATCTCAGTTCTGTGCTAGACTTAATAGAATTGACGTCTTACACATATAAAGCAGAGTCTCGATAACAACATGACTAGATCAGATTCTTGCTAGACTTGATTAGAATGAAATCAGGCGAAGACTAGACGAAGAATAAATGAAGACTAGAATCATAACATTATTTTCTTCTTTTGACTATTCATGTTCACATGAATGTTGTTTCTTAGTGCGCTTTCTATCAATCTTTCTATTGATCTTTCAGATCATCAAAATGTTTATTATAGTTGACTCACTATGTAGAAAATAGAGAAATAGAGTGATGATCTTTTGTAGCAGACTCACTATGAAAGAGAAAGAGTGATCATTGAAGCAGACTCACTAAAAGATAGAGCGATGTGAGTAGATAAATCATTGCATTAATGATATCTTTGAAGCAGACTCACTAGTTGACTTGCTCATCAAAGAGATTGATTCTGATTGTATCATTGAAGCAGACTCACTTCTGATTCAGATTTACTACATAGTAGAGCTTTTTTCGTTTATTGATTGACTCAATCAAAAGATCAATCATTGTTTATCTTTGTAACAGACTCACTTTGAATGTTGTTTAAGCAGACTAATTATTGAGTGACTGACTCAATAACGAGATCAATATCAAACGTAGACTGATCATTAAGTTGAGTTTTGAGTTGACATTTTGAATTCAAATTGAGATCGAGTTGAATTGCTCACATTTTCAACTTGATTCAAGTCTAGTTGCTCATATTTTCAACTTGACGCGACTCAACTCAACTGAAAATTGAGTTAATTCAACTTGACTCGTCAAGAACTTAAGCTTGATGTCAAGAGAGTTAAATATAGAAAATTTTCCGAGTTTTGACTTTTGCATTATCTTTTTGCATTATCTTTTAATAGAGAGTCATGAAGAAGAACATGAAGAAAAACATGAAGAAAAAACATGAAGATCGTTTAACTTTGATAGAAAGTCATGACGAAAAAACATGGTAGAAAGTCATGAAGAAAATCATGAAGACTGTTCAATCAAGCTATTTACATCTATCTAATATCTTGTTGAGTTGAGTTGAATTTTCGAATTGAGTTATCAAATCAAGCTTCTCAACTCAACTTAAGTGCTTGAGTTCAACTTCTCAATTCAACGCGACTTGCATTCAAAAATCTTTCAACTCAACTTGAACTCAAGTACTTGACTTGATGCAATCAGTCTAATCAAACGCGTCTTTGAAGTAAACTCACTGTTGATTCATCTCTACTACATGCATGTAGCAAAGCTTGTCTCATTTATGTCTTTGTAACAGACTCACTATTCTTGTCATTCAAGCAGATTCTTTTTGTTCAGCTTTAAATATTCAATGATGAATAAATTTCAGCTCATATCTTCGTGATTTCAGACATATAGTATATGTTTCATTCTATTCTCAGTACATATCATCTTGCTGTTGTTCATCAATTTTGTGAATAAAGATAAGTTGTAAAAGATATAAATAAAAGACGATTCATTGCTGAATTAAGTGAGTTGTTGTTTGTTGCAAGTATGCATCTTTGTTATCTTTGATTAGTCTGATTAGCCTAACATAGACTAGTATAAAGCTGTGAGTAGAGCTGTTGTTGACACGCTAGCGATCTAGCGTGTCTTTATGAGTAAAACTCATGTCGTGTTGCATCTTCTTTCTACTTCAGCTTTGAACTTCTAGTTAGAATACACTCATATGATTCGCTTTACGCAGATTTATAACATTAGTTCAAAGCTCATCAATCTTGCTATCGACGTGTAAATGATATAAAAACAAGCTACATCATCAAACTTAAATCAGAATTGAAATTTGAAAATTGAGTTCAGAAAGCTCATTAGAAATCAAGAAATTTCTAGAACAGAAGAACAGAAGAACATGAACGTGTTGCTTTAAACTAACTCTTTACTGAACTCATCATCAGAACAGAAGAACAGAAGAACATGAACGTGTTGTTCTAGAATTGAAATCTTGTCAGAATCATGTTTAAATGATACAATCAATGAAGATCAGAATTGATAGTGCTTGATCTTTAGAAATAACTATAACTGAATATTAAGAATACAGAAGAAGATGAGTACAAGAGCTTCTATTTAAGTAATATTCAGAGACTGCGCTAAGCTCAAAGAGAATGTGTTTGTGACATGAGTAGAATGTAATGTAGAAAGAAAAATGATGTTGAACAAAGAGATGTTGAGAAAAGAAAATAGAGACTAAGTCAGATTTAAGTCAGATCTGAGTCAAATCTTGACTAGAAGCATTGACTAGCTTTAATTAATCTTGATACGCTTGTAACATTATTTTTTTCTTCGAAAATTCATGTTTGCATGAATGTAGCTCATTTGCCTGCTTTCTTATTAAGTTATTTCAATACTAGCGTGACTTTCTTGAGTATAGCACATGAAATTCATTCAAAACTTTCTTAAAGTCATTGAATTCATCTTTATCAACATAGTATCATTCATCATTTCTATCTAGATCTTTTCATTTGATCTTGTACTGTATTCAATCTTAATAGCATTTGAAGTTCAGAATGTCATTTATCTTTCAATGTTCATTTTCATCATCATCAATAATGATGAATCTGAGAAATTCTGCATGCTGTTCTGATAGAAAGTCTTCTGAATACAATCGCAGTAGCTTTGAGCTGAACATCAAATGCAGATGCTTCATGCTGATTGATAAACAAAAATGATAAAAGAATTTCGCTTTAACAGTGATTTGATACAATTCTAGTTGTTTATCTTTCAAATCTTTGCATGATCTTGTGATTTTAACGTTTCTGAAGAATAGTCAAATTCAGTCATTTATCTCATAAATGATGTCTCATTTATGTTTATTAATTTGTGCTTCAATGATCAGCTTCATCTTTTTCAATTGTTGATGATTGAAGCTCAGTAACTTTTTCATTCAAATAATAATATCATCTGCTTTTCTAGCTTTCAGTCGTTCATAAGTAATTTCGTAGTCAATCATATTTGAATCAAAACTCATTCAAGAGTGAAAATCTTTATTGAAGTAGAAAGAAATCATTGAGATGATCAAGAAGATATTGAAATTGTCGCTGAATTTCATCATAGATATTCATTTGACTCAGTCATTCTGCATGTAATTGCAGTAGATTCTAAGTTTGCATTCAACGTCTTGATTGACTCATTTTGTCTGATTGTTGATCTTCAAATGATAAACTGTGAATAAACTAGCTGTGATTCTCAGTCACTTGCAAAGACTCTTTCACATAGTTGATATAAATTGAGAGTCTTTGTTCAAAACAATAGAACTGAGTAGATTATGCAGTCGATAAACATTTCATAGCATGATTCAAATCATTTCTTCAACTAAGATGTCATTGTCTTCTCAATGACAGAAAACATAGTGATGTTCTTTGATGAAATGATATATGATTATGCAAATGACGTTATAGTCTTCTGATAGAGATAGCTCAGTAATGAAGTTCATAGCTATATCTTTTCAGCGTTCTTGTGAAATGAGTAAAGAATGATGAAGTTCATTGATGCTATCTCTAGAGACTTTGCTTCGCTGATAGACATGATAGTTTTGAATGTACTGTCTGACTGTAACTCAATGATCTGATCAATAGTAGAATCGTTGAATTAAATCAATAGTTCATTTATTGTTGAAGTGAGAGATTGAAAGCTGATCATGAATTTTCTGTAGCAGTTTCGTATGCATATTCTTGAAAACTCACAGTAAGTCTTTTTTAAAGAGAACACTGTCAATGATTTTGCAGTTTTTCAATTTAGTGATATGAAATTTGAGCTTGTTCTCGTTCATAGCTTGTTTATATTCATTGCAAAGCTCATTTATTTGATTGATCATATATACTTGCTGATAGAGATTTGCTTTCAATTCAATAAATAAAAGATTGATTCTATTGAAAGTTAAAACAGTTTGAAAATGATTTTCAAGTCGTTGAGCTGATTCAAAGACGTTCGCTAAAGACATTCAAGTTAAAGCATCAACTTTAATATTCATTTTGCCTGATTTAAAAATAATCTGAAAGTTGAACTTCAACAGAATGTTCAGATAGTTGACTTGTCATTGACTCAACTGTTTATTTTTCATGAAGATTTTCAAAGCTTAATGATTGATGAATATTTGAATGAATAGTTCAATGCATTTCAGCTCAAGTCATCAATGTTTGAAGCATTGAATGATGATTAGCAATTTCTTGTCATAGATGTGATAATTGATTTCAGCGAGAATCATGCTTTTACTGTAGAAGATCATTGAATGAAGAACTCTCTCATCATTGTACTGAGATAGTATTTCGCCTTTTACATAGTTCAAAGCATTAATCTTTAAAATAGCTTATTATTTGAGATTGAAGTGACGAAGTACTGAGATCGAGCTGACTTGTTTCTTTAAATTGTCAAAGACTTGAACACAAATCTTGTTTCAAACAAAAGACGTGTTTTTTCTAGTCAGCTGAATGAATAATTTGACTAGCTTCGAGAAGTTCTTAATGAAACGACGATAAAAGTTAACAAATCTCATGAAGTCTTGAATTTCTTTTAAATTGATTGAAGTGATTCAGCTGACTATGACTGTCACTTTGCTGAGATTCATACGAAGATTTAGTTCTGATACAATGACTTCTAGAAAGACAGTCTCTTCTACATTGAATTTGCACTTTTGAATATTCATCTGCAGTTCAGCTTCGCGTAGTTGACTCAATACTAGTTTGACGTGATTTTTATGCTTCTTTCTCATTTTGCTATAGATGAGAATGTCATCTAGATAGACTTGACAAAAGTCGTTTAGAAAGTTTCATAGAATGTCATTCATATATTGCTGAAAGAAGATTGATTCATTAGTCAGTTTGAATGACAGCATCTTGTATTTATATGCTTCTAAAGCAGTGATAAAAGTGATGTAATTCTCGCTATCAAGATGCATTTGAAGTTTGTTAAATGCTGATATGATGTTCAATCTTGTCAGATGCTTGCAATTCACTATTTTATCAATGATCTCGTCTATCAATGATAGAGAATATTTATTTCTTTTGAAAATGACATTTAGCTTTCAATAGTTCATGCAGAATCGAAAATCTTTATTTGCTTTAAGAGTGAATAGAACGAGAAAGAAATAGAGAGTCTGACTAGAAGTAATAAATCTCTTAGACAGATTCTCATTCAGATACTTCTTTACTTTCAGAAGTTTGACAGATGATATTTAATATGCTCAACAGCAAAAAAAGATTGAATCACTAGTGAACTCAATTTTATGATCATAGAAGCGATGAAAGAATAGTTTATTCAATTGAGCTTAATCAAAAACATTCAGAAACTTATGATATTTTAATAACAGCTTCGCTTTAATAACTTTCAAATTTTGAGTTGTTTCATTGATTGAAAAGACATTTAGAACGTTTAAATTGCACTGAGTATTGTACACAATTTCTCTATTTATATCAATTATTGATAAAGCAAAGACTTCAGTTTAATTCTTCTTTGAATGATTCAACAGCGTTTTGAATGAAGCTGCATTTATGCTTTAAATCAAGAATGATTCTTTCTTAGTCATAGTTGAAACAAATTGTTTGAGCATAATAAAAGTCTTAGTCTGAATGATAGAAGAGAGTGAAGTTGATCATGATCAACTTGAGTGCTTTGAATTGAAAGAGATCAAAAAAATCGAAATAAAAGTATTCAATTGATTTGAAAAAACAATGACGTTGTTTTGCATATTCAGTAATATTTCGTTTTTATTCATTCAGAGCTTACTCAATATAACTTCATGATGATTAATATCAGCTATCAACATTGATACAGTCAATTTCTTATGACTTTCAATGATGAGATTGAGTAGAATTTTATGAGTGATGATCTTTTTAAATATCTTTTCATCATAGTCTCTTATTAACTTTTCTTTTGTCAATGATATAGGTTGAATTTCTAGTTTCTTGCATACTCTATTGACTAAATTAGCATGTATGAGTGTATGAACGACTGAATCACTGTTTATTAGCAAACAAAGACTGAAGAATTAATTCTGCGAGATGAGATGAGCATCAATTAGAAACGACTTTTCAAAGTAATTTTCTTTCGATAGAATTTCATCTAGTTTGCAAAAAGATATAATCTTTATCTCTTCAATGACTTTTGAAGAGATGACTAGTTTTTTGAATCGAAATTCGAATTGAAATCAAAGCGATCATATTCATCGTTCACTGCATTAATTCTAGTAAATCGATCAAGACACTCTTTAAAGCTATGATCTGATTTATGACATATAAAATGAATTTCAACTAGAACGTCTGCTTCTTTGACGCTAGTTAAAATCGCGTTACACGACTTTAAATGATCAGATTTTGAATGATCAACTGACTGAGTAACAACAGCTTTATGAAAGATGATCTTTGACAAATTATCAATGCATTTAATAAGATTGACTTTGTTCTTGATTTCTTGAATGACTCGCTGATTATTATTTAAATGAATCAGATAGAAACAAATCTCTTTAAGAAAATCAGATTGAACTAATTGATTTACTCAAATGAATTGAAGATGAGAATGTATTTTATCTTTCAGATCAGCGATCAGTTACTTCTCATAATAGTTTAGATAAAAAGATAAACGTTGAAACTGAGTATAGAATTCATTGAATTTCTTGAATTCTTGAATCAAGTTATAGTATTCTCTATGAAAGTTGACTTTCTTATTTGAATCATTGAACAACTCAGCTAGTTCTTTCAAAAGATCATCAATGATCTTATAGAAATTGACACAGTCACGTTCGCGTCTAGATTGAATGACTTCAGCTGCATCATTGAATAATCTGAAATGTACATAGCTCAGTTTGACTCATTCATTTGAAAAGAGATTAACGTTGATCTCTAGTTTATTCTGAATTTTTTCGTATCAATTCTTTCAAGTAAAGTTCTTTTCATCAGTAAACAGCGAAGAATCAGGTATTTTTTAAGATCTAGAACGTTCAAAGTAGATGAAATTAGAAGAAGTGTTTTCTTTAGCTTAAAGTTTAGTCTTCAACTCTTTGATTTCGTCTTCTTGTTGTTTATTTAACTTGTAGAGTTGATCTGTTTCTTTATCAAGAACTAGGCTTTGAGTCTTTCAAATTTCGTAGAACACGAGAAATATTATCGTTTCAGCAAATGATTTGTCATCTTCATGAATGAATGATGCAGCACTTGATGATTTTGTTCGTGATTTCAATGAATCAGCATCAAAGATTTGAGAAAAACGATTTCAAAATTCTTCGAAATGCTCTTCAATAAATGAACGATTAAGCATGATGAGATTTGTTTGAAAAGAAGAATTGAACGAATGATGATGCTTAATGATTGAAGAAGAAAGATGTATAGAATGATGTTTAATCTTCAACAAAAAAGATAAGATTTGTTTGTTGATTTGATTGATTCTCTAGCAAACAACGAAGATTCTTTATCGTTGAATCTATCAATTGATTTGATTCTTAAGCAATTCACGAAGATTCTTTATCGTGATTCTTTTAATCGAGTTGAACAGCTTATTTTCACTCGTCTGCTTCACAAGAATGAATTGATTCTCTTGATCGAGTGAACTTTGCATACTTAGTGAGTGATAAGTTGTTTAGCAATTCAAACAGTCTCATCGTTGATTCTATCAAACTTTCTAGTGTTGTTCTATCTTTCAATTATCGTTGATCATTAGATAAATGAATTTCTTTAAACTCGTTCTGTCTAAATAAGTATGTTGAATGAGTAATGAAATCAGTATCATGTGATTAATGAATTTTTAATATAATGTCAGAATCGTGTCTAAATGATACAATCAATGAAGATCAGAATTAATAGTGCTTGATCTTTAAAGATAGTTATAACTGAATATTAAGAATACAGAAGAAGATGAGTATAAAAGCTTCTATTTAAGTAATATTCAGAGACTGCGCTAAGCTTAAAGAGAATGTGTTTATGACATAAGTAGAATATGATGTAGAAAGAAAGATGATGTTGAACAAAGAGATGTTGAGAAAAGAAAATAAAGACTGAGTCAGATCTGAGTCAGATCTTGACTAAAGACACTGACTAGTTCTAATCAGTCTTGATACGTTTGTAATAAATCTGAAGTTTCACTTGAATCTTGATCAGCAATTTTTCTACTCACATAATGACTAGAAGCACAGAATTAGAATCAGTAAACATTGCTCACTATGAACTTCAAAATGCTAGAAGAGAATCACTTCTATCACATAATTGAGTAGCATCAGAAGAAGAAAACACAAATGTTATGTTAAACATTGAAGAAAAGAACACAAACGCGTTGCTTTTTGACTACAAAATGATCAAGATCAGCATTAATGAAAAGCTGAATGCTTGAATAATTGATAAAAAAACAGATGACATCATCATCTTTATCAAATACATGACTCATCAGCATGATATTGAAATCAAAATTCACAATGACATGATTCAGATGTTAAAAGATGTCAACAAGATAAACATTAAGTTGAAAACTATTTAGATGACGTTGAATACTATAAGAATGCATCTGCAGAAAGAAATAAAAGACAAGAATGTGATTATACATCATTTAAAGATTGCATTAAGTCAACAAAGCACTTTGATTTTGAAAGATCAATTCTTGAAGTTCATTAAGCTATCTGACTCATCTTTGTTTGAAGATTCAAGACAGAATGTAAATAATTGATTGTTTTGAATGTAAAACAAGCTGAAGATGAATAAGAATCATTTTTCTATCAAAGAATTGAAGATTGCATATGTGAAAAGTTGAGTCAATGAAACAATGATCAAACACATAGCATTTCAAATGAGAGATGCAATCACGAACTTGTTTCTAGAAGCAAAAGAGATATTGTCGATTATAAACAAGATGTATGATGATTTCAATCAACATCACACAACTCAACAACAGTTTTTAAAGCTGTATTAAAATAAGATCTTCTTTCATGACTTTTGAATGAAATTTCAACAATTCAGTGCAAAATTAAAATACAATAATGAGACTTTACTAAATGATTTGCAGCATAAGATCAGTTCAGATCTTCAATGAGCAATGCTCAATGAATAAATCATTGATTTGAATGAATTTGTTGACATCTGCATGCAAACTGATGTTTATTACGAGCGTATTAAGACTGAATAAAGCTAGTCAGTGTTTTTAGCTCAGATCTGACTCAGTCTTTATTTTCTTTTCTCAACATCTTTTTGTTCAACATCATCTTTCTTTCTACATCACATTTTACTTATGTCACAAACACATTCTCTTCAAGCTTAGCACAGTCTTTGAATATTACTTAAATAGAAGCTTTTGTACTCATCTTCTTCTGTATTCTTAATATTCAGTTATAGTTATTTTTAAAGATCAAGCACTATTTAACTCTGACTTTCGCTGATTGACTCATCTAGACACGATTCTGACATTATATTAAAAATTCGTTAATCACATGATACTGATCTTATTATTCATTCAACATACTTGTACAGACAGAACAAGTCTAAAGAAATTCGTTTATCTGATGATCAACGCAATTAAAAGACTGAACAACATTAAAGAGTTTGATAGAATCAACGATGAGACTGTTTGAATCGCTAGACAACTTATCACTCACTAAGTATGCAAAGTTCACTTGATCAAGAGAATCAATTCATTCTCATGAAATAAATGAGTGAAAATAAGCTGTTCAGCTCAATTAAGAGAATTGATGATAAAGAATCTTCGTGAATTGCTTGAGAATCACTCAAAAAACTCACAAATCAAAAATATTTCTCTAATCAACAACATTCTCTTCTGAAGATTAAACACTTGATCATACATCTTTATTAATACTGTTAAGCATTGTCATTTACTTAATCTCGTTCTTTCTTCAAATTTTATCATGTCAAAACGTTTATTTATTGAAGAATGTTTCAAAAAATTTCGAAGTCACTTTTCTCAAATCTCTGAGACTGATTCATTGAAATTCTCTAGTGCTGAATCATTCATCAATGAAGATGACAAGTCATTTGTTGAAACAGTAATACTTTTTATTTCTATCGAAAACTGAAAGACTTGATGCATGATTCTCGACAGAGAAACAGATTGACTCAACGAGTTGAGTAAACAACAAGATGACGAAATCAAAGAGTTAAAGACTAAACTTCAAACTAAAGAAATCACTTTTTCTGATTTCATCTACTTTAAGCATTCTAGATCTCAGAAAATATCTGATTCTCTCTGATTTACTGATGAAAAGAATTCTACTTGAAAAAACTGATACGACAAAATTCAGAATAAACTAAAGATCAACGTCGATCTCTTTTCAAATGAACAAGTCAAACTGAGCTATGTACATTTTCGATTATTTGATGACGCAGCTGATGTCGCTCAATCTAGACGCGAACGTGACTGTGTCAATCTTTATAAGATCGTCGATGATCTTTTGAAAGAACTAGCTGAGTTGTTCAATGATTCAGATAAGAAAGTCAACTTTCGTAGAAAATACTACAACTTGATTCAAGAATCAAAGAAGTTCAGCGAGTTCTACACTCAGTTTCAACGATTATCTTTCTATCTGAAGTATCACGAAAAGCAACTGATTGTCGATCTGAAAGATAAAATAAACTCTCATCTTTGATTCATTTGAATAGATCAATTAGTTCAATCTGATTCTCTCAAAGAGATTCATTTCTACCTGATTCATTTAAATAATGATCAGTAAGTCATTTGAAAAATCAAGAACAAAGTCAATCTCATCAAACACGTTGATGATCTGTCAAAGATCATCTTTCATAAAGCTGTTGTTACTTAGTCAGTTGATCATTCAAAATCTGATCATCTAAAGTCGTGTGACGCGATTTTAACTAACGTCAAAGAAGCAGACGTTCTAGTCGAAATCTGTTTCATATATCATAAATCAGATCATAGCTTTAAAGAGTGTTTTAATCGATCTACTAGAATCAATGCAGTGAACGATAAATATGATCGCTTCGATTTCAATTCAAATTTCGATTCAAAAAACTAGTCATCTCTTCAAAAGTCATTAAAGAGATAGAGATTATATCTTTGTGCAAACTAGATGAAATTCTATTGAAAGAAAATTACTTTGAAAAGTTGTTTTTAATTGATGCTCATCTCATTTCTCAGAATCAATCTTTCAGTCTTCGTTCTTTAATAGACAGTGATTCAGTCATTTACATGATCATACATTCTAATTTAGTTGATAAAGTATGCAAGAAACTGAAAATTCAACCTATATTACTGACAAAAGAGAAGCTAATAAGAGATTATGATGAAAAGATATCTAAGAAGATCATCACTCATAAAATTCTATTCAATCTCATCATCAAAAGTCATAAGAAATTAATTGTATCAATGCTGATAATTGATATCAATCATCATGAAGTCATATTGAGTAAGCTCTGAATGAACAAAAACGAAATATTACTGAATATGCGAAACGACGTCATTGTTTTTCCGAATCAATTGAATACTTCTATTTCGATTTTTTCGATTCTTCTCAATTCAAAGCACTCAAATTGATCGCGATCAACTTCGTCTTCTTCAATCACTCAGACTAAGATTTCTATGATGCTCAAACGACTTATTTCATTTTCTGCTCAGAAAGAGTCATTCTTAATTCAAAGCATAAATGCAGCTTTATTCAAAACATTGTTGAATCATTCAAAGAGAAACAAGATCAAAGTCTTTGCTCTATTCATGATGAACATTAATAGAAAAATCACGTACAATACTTGGTGCAATTTGAACGCTTTAAACGTCTTTTCAATCAATGAAACGACTCAGAATTTGAAAGATATTAAAGCAAAGCTGTCATTAAAATATCATGAGTTTCTAGATGTTTTTGATTGAGCTCAATTGAATAAACTGCTTTCTCATCACTTCTATGATCATAAAATTGAGCTTATCAGTGATTCAATGCTCTCTTGCTGTCGAGTCTATTGAATATTCTCTGTCAAACTTCTGAAGATAAAGAAGTACTTAAACGAGAATCTGTTGAAGAAATTCATCACTTCTAGTCAGACTCTCTATTTCTTTCTCGTTCTATTCACTCTTAAAGCAAATGAAGATCTTTAATTCTGCGTGAACTATTGAAAGCTAAATATTATTTTCAAAAGAAATAAATATTCTCTATCACTAATAGATGAAATCATTGATAAAATAGTGAGTTGCAAACATCTGACGAGATTGAATATCATATCAGCATTCAACAAACTTCAAATGCATCTCAATAACGAGAATTACATCACTTTTATAACTGCTTTAAAAGCATATAAATATAAGATGTTATTCTTCAAACTGACTAATGAATTAATCTCATTTCAGCAATATATGAATGATGTTTTATGAGACTTTCTGAACAACTTTTGTCAAGTCTATCTAAATGACATTCTCATCTATAGCAAAATGAAAAAGAAACATAGAAATCACGTCAAACTAGTATTGAGTCAACTACGCAAAGCTGAACTGCAGATGAATATTCGAAAGTGCAAATTCAATGTAGAAGAGACTGTTGTTCTAGAAGTCATTGTATCAGAATTAGATTTTCATATGAATCTCAGTAAAGTGACAGTCATAGTCAGCTGAATCACTTCGATCAATTTAAAAGAAATTCAGAGCTTCGTGAGATTTGTTAACTTCTATCATTGTTTCATTAAGAACTTTTCGAAGCTAGTCAAATCATTCACTCAGCTGACTAGAAAAAACACATCTTTTGTTTAAAACAATGTTTATGTTCAAGTCTTTGACAATTTAAAGAAACAAGTCAGCTTGATCTCAAATGACAAGCTATTCTAAAGATCAATGCTTTGAACTATGTAAAAGGTGAAATACTATCTCAGTATGATAATGAGAAAGTTCTTCATTCAATGATCTTCTACAGCAAAAGCATGATTCTCGCTAAAATCAATTATCACATCTATGATAAGAAATTGCTAGTCATTATTTAATGTTTCAAACACTGATGACTTAAGCTGAAATGCATTGAACTACTCATTCAGATGTTTATTGATCATCAGACTTTGAAGATCTTCATGAAAAACAAACAGTTGAGTCGATGATAAATCAACTATCTGAACGTTCTATTGAAGTTCAACTTTCAGATCATCTTTAAATCAGACAAAATGAACATTAAAGTTAATGCTTTAATCAGAATGTCTCTAATGAACGTCTCTGAATCAGCTCAGCGTCTTGAAGATTGTTTTCAGACTATTTTGACTCTCAATAGAGTTGATGTTTTATCTGTTGAATCGAAAGCAAATCTCTATCAATGAATATGTATGATCAATCAAACTGATGAGCTCTGCAGTAAATATAGACAAGCTATGAACGAAAACAAGCTCAAATTTCATATCACTAAATTGAAAGACTGTGAAATCATTGACGACGTTTTATTTAAAAAAGATTTACTATGAATCTCTGAGAACATGCACACGAAATTACTACAAGAAGTGCATGATCAATCTTCAATCTCTTATTTTGACAATAAATGAATCAACGATCTAGTTCAGCGTTTCTACTATTGATCAGATCATCAAGCTACTATTTGACAGTACATTCGAAACTGTCATGCTTATCAATGAAGCAAAGCTTCTAGAAATAGCATCAATGAACTTCATCATTCTCTTTTGATTTCACAGAAACGCTGAAAAGATATAACTATGAACTTTATTACTGAGCTATTTCTATCAGAAGACTATAACGTCATTTGCACAATCATATGTCATTTCATCAAAGAACGTCACTATGTTTTCTATCATTGAAAAGACGATGACATCTCAGTCAAAGAAACGGTTTGAATCATGCTATGAAACGTTTATCAACTGCATGATTTACTCAGTTCTATTGTTTCGAACAGAAACTCTCAATTTATATCAACTATGTAAAAGAGTTTTTGCAAGCGACTGAGAATCACAGCTAGTTTATTCACAGTCTATCATTTGAAGATCAACAATCAGATGAAATGAGTTAATCAAGATATTGAACGCAAACTTAGAATTTACTGCAATTACATGCAGAACGACTGAGTCAAATGAATATCTATAATGAAATTCAGCGACAATTTCAATATTTTCTCAATCATCTCAATGATTTCTTTCTACTTCAATAAAGATTTTCACTCTTGAATGAGTTTCGATTCAGATACGACTGACTACAAAATCACTTGTGAACGATTGAAAGTTAGAAAAGCAGATGATATTGTCATTTAAATGAAAGAGTTACTGAGTTTCAATCATCAACAATTGAAAAAGACGAAGCTGATCATCGAAGCACAAATCAATAAACATAAATGAGACGTCATTTATGAGATAAATGACTGAGTTTGACTATTTTTCAGAAACGTCAAAATCACAAAATCATGCAAAGATTTGAAAGATAAACAACTAGAATTGTATCAAATCACTGTCAAAGCGAAGATTTTCTATCATCTTCATCTATCAATCAGCATGAAGCATCTGCATTCAATGTTCAGCTCAAAGCTACTGCAATCATATTCAGAAGACTTTCTATCAGAACAGCATGTAAACTCTCTCAGATTCATCATTATTGATGATGATGATGATAAACATTGAAAGATAAATGACATTCTGAACTTCAGACGTTATTGAGATCAAATACAGTACAAGATCAAATGAAAAGATCTAGATAAAGATGATGAATGATACTATGTCAATAAAGATGAATTCAATGACTTCAAGAAAGTTTTAAATGAATTTCATATGTTATATTCAAGAAAGTCACGCTAGTATCAAAATAACTCAATAAGAAAGCAAGCAAACGAGTGACATTCATGCAAACATGAATTTTCAAAGAGAAAAGTAATGTTATGAACATATCAAGACTGAATAAAGCTAGTCAATGTCTTTAGCTTAGATCTGACTCAAATCTGACTCAGATCTGACTCAGTCTTTATTTTATTTTCTCAACATCTTTTTGTTCAACATCATCTTTCTTTCTACATCACATTCTACTCATGTCACAAACACATTCTCTTCAAGCTTAACACAGTCTCTGAATATTACTTAAATAGAAGCTTTTATACTCATCTTCTTCTGTATTTTTAATATTCAGTTATAGTTATCTTTAAAGATCAAGCACTATTCAATTCTGACTTTCGCTGATTGACTCATTTAAGCATGATTCTGACAATGTTCAATTGACGAAACTGAATGCTCAATCAGCTCTTAAGACATCAATGACTCAAGTCACTCATTTTATCGCTGACATCTTGATGATGATCATGATCATGATTTCAGTCTCATTCTTTGCATGAAAGAAATTCATAATATTGAACGTTGACTTTGCTAGAAAGAAGTTGTTTAAAAAAAAAACTCTGCTTTAAATGCAAGAAGTCAGAACATAGAGCACATGATTGCTTTAAGTCAGCTCAGATACATGAAATTGCAGCGAATTTGAAAAATAATTTACTCTCGTCAAAGTAGTGATTGAGAGTGACATGCTCATATTTTGCTTCATCAGTATGCTTGATGATTCATTTGATTTCAAGTCGTTTATTGTGAACGTCATCTTAAATAATCTAGAAAAGATATTTTAATTTCTCGCTTTGATAAACATTGAAGTCACTGACATGATGTTCATAAATGATTCATTGATTTCAGAGCTATGTGAACGCTTTGATATTCAGTCAATTTCACTGTTCAAATTGAAGTTAATTCATTCATATGACGAAATTCTCGATTGAAAATTTATTACACATGCTCTTTATATTTCAGTCACTATACAAGAACATAAAAATGAAATGATGTCTTTATTAATAACTTGTCTAGATCAGCATAAGATAATCATTAATAATCTTTGATTAAAAAGAAATCAAATTTTGATAAATTCTGCAAACAATTGATTAATATCTTTATCAAATATTCAAATCTTGAAACTTATTATTTTGAAAGCAAGCAGTCAATCAGCATTTCATCAATTTGAATCAAGCGAAATCTGTGAAATGAAATGAAAGAACTTGAAATCTATGTCAATGATCATCTTAAAATGAACTACAAATTTGAAATCAGTGAATTGATTTATTGAATCAGCTCTTATATGAAAGCAAAGCACTTAAGTTGATCTCGATTAACATGAACTCATTCAATCATTGAAGAAGAAAGAGCTCATCAATATTGTCATGATTGAAGTTGTTGCTTATCAAACTTTAGTCAAGAAGAAGAATGTCAAGATCTTTACATTGATCATTAGTGAAATCAACAAGATGCTTAGCTCAATCAAAGATTCAGTGAAACTGAATGAAATGATCTCTGTCATGTCATTAAAGAAACTGAAAAAGAAGCTTTTGATAGTTTATCATGACTTTCTGAACGTTTTTGACAGAGAAAAGACAATTCAGTTGTCTTTACATCAATCATATGATCATAAGATTAAATTAGAAAATGAGAGTCAATCTTCTAGAAGTTGATTGTACTTCATGTTGAATCACAAGTTGCAGAAGATCATGAAATATCTAGAAAAGAACTTGAAGAAGAAGTTTATTACACTCAGCAAAGCTTCATTTACTTCATTAATACTATTCATTGAAAAGAAAGATGATAGTTTTCGCTTTTGCGTGAATTATTGAAAACTGAATGCTCTGATCAAAAGAAATCATTATTCAATACTCTTGATAAATGAAGTACTCGCTTGAATTTAAGACAGTAAATATCTGACTCAACTTAACATTATCATCGCGTTCAATAAGCTTTGCATGAGCATTGAAAGTGAGAATTTAATCATATTCATTACTTTCTTCAATGTTTATAAATATAAAGTAATGCTTTTTAAATTAATCAATGAATCAACATTCTTTCAGCACTATATCAACGATGTGTTGTTCAACTGTCTGCATAAATTCTGTCAGATTTATCTGAATGACATTCTTATCTACAGTAAAATCTTGAAGAAACATAAAACTCATGTGAAAGAGATGCTAGACAAACTTCGTGAAGTTGATCTGCAGATAGACATTGACAAGTGCAAATTCAAGATTCAGAAGATCTCATTTCTAAAACTATTAATATTCATCAATAATTTACAAATGAATTCTCGAAAAGTAAATGTAACTTGAAGCTGAAAAGTGTCTTAATCGTTGACTCATGTACAGATCTTCATTGACTTCTGCAATTTCTATCAACGATTCATAAAGAACTTCTCGAAAATCATTCAATTTATGATAAAGCTGATTTGAAAAGATCATTCATTTGAATGAACAGAGATTTGTCAGATGATCTTTGAGAAACTGAAGCAACAAATGATGACAGCTTTCATTTTGAAGCATTTTGATTTGATCAGAGAAGCTATTTTGAAAATGAACTTCTTGAACTATGTCAATAATGAAGTATTGTCTCAGTATGATGATGAAGACATTCTACATTCAATAATCTTTTATAACAAGAACATAATTTCTGCAGAATGCAACTACAAAATCTACGACAAAAAGCTTTTGACTATTATTCAATGCTTGAAGCATTGATGCTTCAAATTGAAATGTACTGATATTTCAATCAAGATCTTCATCAATCATCTGAATTTGAAGTACTTCATGATTATCAAGAAACTGATTAGACGACAGACTAAATGAGCTGAGAAGTTATTTAAATATAACTTCAAGATCATATATCAGTCAGAAAAGCAGAATCTGAAAGCAGATGTGCTGATCAGAATGTTAAACGTCAAGTCAGTTGAAGCAAATGATAATCAAAAGCTATATTAGCATCAGATGCTATGACTTGAAGACAAATTTAAACTGCAGTCAATAAAAGTTAATTAAGAAAATGATCAGAAAGTTGATCAAGATCTGACTCAAATCTTGCTCAGATTTGACTCAGATTCGAAACTTGAATTGAAAGTTAATCAAAATTCAATTGAAGAGATGATTTCTATTCAGAATCAAATTATAGTCGAAAATCAAACGAATCAACAATGTATCAATATTCAAACAGTCATAGAACAGAATAGAAGAACTTGTCAAGATATGAGTCTAGACAATTGCAGAGTACTGAACGAAGTACTTTGAAAAAATGATAAACTGTGAGTTTCTCAGTCAATGATCATTCAATTGATAAGAAAAGCATATGATCTTTCAATCAATAATCATTCTGACATAAATTGAACGTTAGACTTGTTAAGATGATCATATTGCTGATTGAAGATGAGAACAACAATCAAACGTTACATTTGAAACTGTTACGTTTGTCGTAGATCAAAAGCATCAAGAGATCAAATCAATGAACTACTGAAGTCATTGTTTATATCTGAACAATGATGACACAACATATCATTGAATTTCATTATTAATTTATTGAAAAGTGATGAAAGCAACGCGATTCTGACAGTGATAGATTGATTGTTTAAAGAACGTCACTATATACTTTGTTGATCAGATGACGAAGAAATTTTCGCTGAATAAACAGTTAAGCTGCTGCTGATATAAATCTTCAGAACTCATGAACTATCAAGATTAATAATGTTCAATAAAGAGTTGCAATTCATATCAATTGTCTGAAAGTCTTTATGTCTGAGACTCAACATTAAGGTGAAACTATTCATTAACTATCACTCACAAATTAATGATTAAACGAAAAGAGCAAATCAAAATGTAGAATGATATCTACGAAGCTACTGCTCATACATGCAAGATGACTGATTCATCTGATTATTTATGACTGAATTTGTCGATAACAATGCTATTTCGTCATCAATTGAAAAATCAGCATTCTTTCTGAATAAAAGCTTTCACTCTCATATGAGCTTTGATTTGAATTCAACTGAATATGAGATCATTCAAGCTAGAATTCAAGTGAACAAAGCAGAGAATATATTCAAACACATGAAATGATCATTAACGTTGATCAAGCAGACATTAGCAAAAGTCAGAATCACAATGAAGAAACAGATTGACAAGCATTGAAAGAAAATGATTTACAAGATAAATGACATGATGTTTCTGAATTCTAGAAACATTATGATTGCAAGATCATCAAAGAAGTTGAATGATAAGATGTTAGAATCTTTCAAGATTCTGACAGAGATTGAACATGCATATTGACTGAAACTGTCATCAATAATGAAGATTCATTCAGAGTTCATCTTGAATCTACTATGATTGAATTCAAAAGATTTTCTGAAAGAACAATGAAATGAGTCGTCTGATTCTATAGTGATAAATAATGAAGACGAATGAAAAGTGAAGAACATACTGAATTTCAGACACTATAGAAGACAACTGCAATATCATGTCAATTGAAAAGATTATGACGTCAATTTACATTGATACAATGTCAATGAAAATGAATTCAAAGATTACTTAAAGATCATAAATGACTTTCATCAGAAGTATTTGAATAAGTCAAGTTAGAAATCAACTCAACAAGAATCAATCAATCAAACTGCAGCAATGAGAACATTGTTAAATGAAGAGAGAAAGTAATGTTGCAAGCATGCATCTCTGTTACTTCTGATTAGTCTAATTAGTCTAACATAAACTAGTATAAAGCTGTGAATAAAGCTGTTGTTAACACGCTAGCGATCTAGCGTGTCTTCGTGAGTAAAACTTACGTCATGTTGCATCTTCTTTCTACTTCAGCTTTGAACTTCTAGTTAAAATACACTCATATGATTCGCTTTATGCAGACTCATAACATTGTTGTAACAGACTCACTTTGAATGACTAGCTCAGTCAATGAGATCAATCATTATCTGCTCTTGTAGCAGACTCACTAGTTGACACAGAAACACAAGATAGATTGATTCGCTAATTGATAAAGCGATGTGAATAGATAAATCATTGCATTGACGAAAGATGTCTTTGAAGCAGACTCATTAGTCAACTTACTCATTAAAGAGATTGATTCAAATCATGTCTTTGAAGCAGACTCACTAATTTAATTGAACGACACAGATTGTTTTGACTCATCTGATTCATAAGCTTGAGTTGATTCTCAAGCAATCAATGAAGATTCTTTATCATTGATTCTATGAGCGACTATTCTTAACTCATTTAAATATTCAAAGAATTTCTTGCGAATAAAAAGTGATATAAATTTAAAGAATCTCTTGCGAATTTCTGAACAAACGAAGTAGATTGTTTCATATCATTTACATGTCAATAGTAAAATTGATGAGTATTTATCTAATGTTAGAAATCAACATAAAGCAAGTCATATGAGTGTAATATAACTAATAGATAAATACTAAGAAAGAAAAAAGTATGTACAGAAAAGAACTTGACTTATATATGTTCATCTCAGCTCTGTGCTAGACTCGATAGAATTAACATCTTACACATATGAAGCAAAGTCTTGATGACAACATGATTAAATCAGATTCTCGCTAGACTTGATTAGAATGAAATCAGGCGAAGACTAGGCGAAGAATAGACGAAGACTAGAATCATAACAGAAAGTTGTATCAAAGCAACAGAGAAAGCAAACAATGAACACATGCAATAATCGTGCTAGTAGAAAGATACTGTAAAACGTGTATATGCTCTGTCTTTATTTACAAGTTGCAATGACATTTATATGTACATTCAAGAAACGTTTTTTGACTCTTTTATCATTGACTCAGATCTCGATCTCTTTTCTCTTACTAACTATCTTGTGAGAATGATGCGAGCAGTCTTACGACAACGCTAGTCACACTGAGCATAAAAGATCGCTACTCAAGTCACTTCTTTTGTCAAGATGCTGCTATTTCAGCTCATTAAGCAGAACTTTCGAAGAATGAAATTCAGCTGCTAGAAAGATGAATGTTACAATTCTAGTCTTGTCAGACTCAATCTTCTAGTCTTGTCAGATTTATTCTCGCTTCGTCATCTTGACTAGTCTTTATTGAGTCTAGCGTCGACTGAGAAATACACATATGTAGTCAGCTTCTTTTCTGTAGCTATCTTTCTTTCTTAGCATTTATCTTCTAGTTAAATGACATCTCTATCTGATTCACTCTAGACAGATCTTTAACATTAGATAAATGCTCATCATTTACTACTCTGCTATCAATGAATAAATGATATGAAACAATCTATTCAGTAAGAAAAATTTGCAAGAGATTCTTCAAATTTGCATCATCATTTTAGATTGCAAGAGATTCTTCAATTCTACATTCATTTTCATCATTCTATTCACAAGAAATTCTTTGAATAAAGCATTCAATTATTATCTGAAATTCACAAGAAATTCTTTGAATTTTCACTCATCAAAAAACATTAATTCAAAACATCAATCTTTCATTTATTCTTATTTCAACAACTTCTATCTTCTCTCATCATGACATGTGATGTTGAGTCAGTTGAGTCTTGAACAATTCATCTGCTTAAAAGCACTGTCAATAAAAGAGTTTCACTTCTACTCATTAATGCTTCAGTTGAAGTTGAGAAAGCTGTCATCTCATGAAACATAAACATCAAAGAACAACTGTTTCATTGAGTCAGCAATCAATTTGATGAAGTCATCAATATGCTGAACAAGCTTCAAAGTCAGCAAGACTTAACTTTACAACTTAATGAACATTAACTTCTCATACAAGATGATCACAAAAAGAGAGCGAAACAAATAAAAGTCACTTTTGATAAAAACAATGAGCTAGAGAAAAATATCAATCAGCTACAAGATGAGTAATTGAACTTCAGAGTGAAACAACGTCAAGCTGATTAATTTATGTCTCATCAAGATACTCAGTCAGCTGAGCAACGAGTCAATCAGAAAGAAGCTTCTATAATCTCAGTTTTGATTCATTGTTCTGAAGTTGAACGAAACTCAACTTTTGAAGCTTACTTTCAACGAGAATCTTCTACTTTATCTGATAATAAAAACAAGAATAATCATCATAAGTTCATTAAGCTTTTGAATTCACTCATCTTCATTGAAATAAATGATTTTATCTGAAAGACATGAAACATCAAAATAGCTGACAAGCTCAATGTTAACGTAAATCATTATTCTATTGAAAAGATTTGTATTGTCTATGTGATTTTCAGACTAGAAGATGATGCTGATCAGCAAATTTATGCAAAGCATCATGTTGATGCTTTCTCACTCTATCAATCACTATTAGAGTTACTGAAACATCTGAAAGAAATTTACAAAGATCAGAATTTGATTTGAAAGTGTCATTACAAATACATCGCTCTGAAGCAGCTCAACAAGCTCTTCAGCTCTTTTTATTCAGAATTTACTAGAATATTCAGCTTTCTGAACTACAATAATGTCACTTTGATGAATGACATTCAGAATAAAATCAACAATCATCTTCAGAACGCATTGTCAATTTGTCTCATAAAGTTTAGCTCATTTGATAAGCTCAAGATCTTGCTTCAAGATGTAAATAACAAACAATGAGTCAATTATCAGCTACGTGATGAGTAATGAACAGTCAAATCAATAGCAGCTTCGAAAAAACGTTTTGTTTCTTCGTTAACATCAACTTCAGTCTCAACTACTAACTATGTTTGACTTGCTACTTTTTTCATTCTCAAATCTGAATGATCAAGAATGTCAATCATTTACTTCAACTGCAAAGTATTAAGTCATCTTTCAAAGAACTGCTTTCAGCTGAAGACTAGTACTTCAACATCTCATGCATTCATCTCTTGTCTCAATGAGATCATCATGTCAAAAGAAGAGAAGAAATTATTTACAGAGAAATTGAAGAATGAGACAAAAAACTAGTGACTTTCATTAAAAATATGATGAAAGATGTGTTAATTTCTTCAACAATGAGCAGCTTAAATGATCTCTTTGCTTCAAAATCTTTGACTACTGAATGTGTATTATCTAGCAATGAAATTAGTTACTCATTAAAGTCATTGATTGACATTGAAGCAGCTGACTATTTGTTCATTGATAAATTAACTGCGCAGAATGTTTGTGATTATTTGCAAATTGAATCTTTATCTTTAATCAAGCTCAAATCAATAAGAGAATTCGATGATCATTATGCAAAAAAGCTCATTACTCATGCAATTTATCTGAATCTAACTGTTTAAAATTATATGAAATGTTTCATCTTTATGCTGATCACTTAATTAAATCAACATCAGATGATTCTTGAAAAAACATGAATGAACAAGATCAAGATGACTATTGATATGAAAGATGATCATCTTCAATTTTCTAGTTTCAAAGCTCATATCAAAACTTTTATCAAAGCTCATTCAACTGTTCTTTCAAGCAAGAAAATCACGATAGAACAGAAAAGTTCAATTTCTATTTAAATATTAAAGAGATCTATCTCTTCTGTTGTTACTCAACTCAGCAAGAAGTCATCTTCATTCAGTAAAATCGTGAAATCATTTAATTTAATCAACTTCGCTTCGTCTTTTGATTCAATGAACATAGCAATGATAGAGACTGCAGCATATAAATCACTAGTCAAATGATTGAATGTGACTACTTTCGCGATCATCATCACGAAAATCGATCGACTTCTAAAAACAGCTAGAAATAAACTTGAAGATGTAAATCTACAAGAGCTTTCACATGAAGAAATCTTGAAAGAAGTCAAAGCTAAGCTTTCTTCAAAATATCATGACTATCTAGACGTGTTTGATCGAGCAATAACTGATCAACTATTCTCTCATTATCTCTACAATCATAAAATTGAGTTGATCAACGAGAAAATATCTTCTTGAAGTCATCTCTATCATATGTTTGACTACAAGCTTCAAAAGATGAAGAATTATCTGATCAAGCATCTGAATAAAGACTTTATATCTTTTAGCTCAGCTTTATACGTTTCGCTCATACTATTCATTGAAAAAAAAGATGATAGCTTGCGTTTCTGTATAAACTACAGAAAACTCAATGCTTTAATTAAACGAGATCGCTACTTCTTATCGCTAATAGACGAAACTCTCACTTGTATTCAAGATAGCAGATATCTGACTTGATTGATCATTATTATCATCTTCAACAAACTGCGTATGCATTTAAGCAGCAAAGATTTAACTATCTTTATCATCTCTTTTGATTTCTACAAATATCACGTGATGTCTTTTGAATTCAACTTTCTATCAACATTATATGAATAACGTGCTATTTAACTATCTTCATCAGTTTTGTCAGATTTATTTAGATGACATTATCATTTACAGCAAAATACTGAAGAAACATAAGCGACATGTACAATTAATTCTACATAAATTACAAGAGACTGATCTTCAAATGAATATAAACAAATGCAAGTTTCATGTTCAGAAGATTTTCTTTCTGAGACTATTGCTATTCATTGAAGAACTAAAGATGAATCTCAGAAAAGTATAAGCAGTAGTTGAATGATCTACTTCTACAAACCTCACTCAGATGCAGTTCTTCATTGACTTCTGCAATTTCTATCGACATTTTATAAAGAACTTTTCGAAGATTGTTCATTCTTTGATTCAACTAACTCAAAAAAAGATGATATTTGAATGAGATCAAGCTTGTCAAATGATCTTTGATCATATGAAGAAATGAATGACTAAAGTTTCTATTCTTCATCATTTTGATCAGAATAGAAAGACTATTCTTGAAACAGACTCATTGTTACGAGCGTATCAAGACTAAATAGAGCTAGTCAGTGTCTCTAGCTCAGATCTGACTCAGTCTCTATTTTCTTTCATCAACATCTCTTTGTTCAACATCATCTTTCTTTCTACATCACATTCTACTCGTGTCACAAACACATTCTCTTCAAGCTTAGCGCAGTCTCTGAATATTACTTAAATAGAAGCTCTTGTACTCATCTTCTTCTGTATTCTTAATATTCAGTTATAGCTATCTTTAAAGATCAAGCACTATTCAATTCTGACTTTCGCTGATTGACTCATCTAGGCACGATTCTGACATTATATTAAGAATTCGTTAATCACACGATACTGAT
>JAABUR0100001236.1_pt1 | contig 47263 bp, 47 predicted proteins | sample 5560091 | NCBI WGS metagenome assembly JAABUR01 (sample SAMN10711879, study PRJNA513375) | rock metagenome | isolation source: Antarctica rocks | place: Antarctica: Victoria Land, University Valley sud | reverse complement strand
ACGTCCAGGTGGCGCCGCCGTCGGTGCTGGTGACCAGCCCGTTCTGCATGTCCGGGGCGACCAGGCGCTGCGGGTTGGCCGGGTCGACCAGGATCGTGCCCATGAAGCTGCGCCCGACATCGGTGTTACGTGGCTGCCAGGTGAGGCCACCGTCGCTGCTGGTCAGCAGCCCGTCTTGCGGGGAGGCCAGGTAGGCGGTAGTTCCGGCGGCGCCGAGCGCATGCACGTCGCTGACCTGCCCGAGACCGGCGGCCTTGGTGAAGGTCGAGCCGCCGTCGGTGGACCGGAACAGGCCCGGGTGCCCACCGGCGAGGATCCCGGCTGGGGTGACGGCCCAGCCCATGGCGTCCGCGCCGCGCAGCGAGGTCACCGGTGCCCAGCTCTTGCCGCCGTCGGTGGAGGCGGCCACGCCGTCGTGGCCGCCGACGTACAGCCGGCCGGCCGCTACCGTGAGGGTGTGCAGGTCCCCACCTACATAGGCCCCTGCCGCAGCGGTGTCGGGTGCACTGTTCCCGTCCCGCCCGCTTACCCAGAGGCCACCGGCGGTGAGCGCCACCAGGGCGGCACCGGCAGCGGCGGCGAGTCCCCACCGGCGCCAGTGGGGTGCCGGAGGCTGCGGGGCAGCTCGCCGGGACGTGTGGTTGGGCGGGGGCTTCTTGCCGGTGCTCGAGCGGGCGGTAGCGCCGGCAGTGGGCTTGCGGGTCGTGCTGGGCATCGATGGGACTCCTACGTCGGGGGGTTCGCAACCGGGACGAGCCGCACGCGGCCAGCGGTGGGTGCCCGGGTGGCGTGGGGGTAGGGTGCCGGCGGCGGTCAGCGGCGGCGGTCGATCACCTTCATGACCTCGTCGTAGATCAGCGGGTCGCCGCTGGTGATCGCGTCGGTGACGCACCGCTCGAGGTAGTTGCGGGTGATCACCCGCGCAGCTCCGTCCAGCGCCTTCTGCGCCGCGGAGATCTGGGTGAGCACGTCCACGCAGTACCGGCCGTCGCCCACCATCCGGGCCACGCCCTGCACCTGACCGGCGGCCTTGGCCAGCCGCAGCAGGACATCGGCCTGCCGCTCCGGGTCCATCATCGGCCGGGGATCGACAGCGCAACCTGGCGAAGTGATCGGCGCGGCGTCCGGCGTGGTCGCCGACTGGCCGGGACGGGTCTTCATGAGCTCGCGCTGATCACTCACTGGCGTTCCTTCTCTCAGATCCTATATTCGGCTACCCCGCCAGGGTAGCCCAAGACAGACGGCGTCTAACCACGCCCCCACTTGGGCGGTCGGGTAGCTTGGCATCGCCTACCCCCTCGGGGTAGAGTACCTTGGCAAGGGATCGAAGCGTGTTCACACCGTATGGAGGAACCGATGGCCCAGTCGCTGTACGCCCTGGCCTTCCTGGCCTGCCCGGTCGGGATGGGGCTGATGATGTGGATGATGATGCGCGGCAACAAGAACCAGCCCGCCACCGACGAGACGTCGACGCACAAGCAAGCCGAGCTGGCCCGGATGCAGGCGGAGATCGACCAGCTGCGGGCAGCCAACCGGGACCGTAACGCCGCCGGCACGGTCCGCTCCTCACCGTGAGCGAGCTGTGGTTTCCCGCGGCTATTGCGGTCGCCGCTCTGGGCCTGACCTACCTGTTCTGCCTGCGCCCGATGCGCCGGGGACAGTGCATGACCGCTCTGCCTCAGCGACGGGAACAACCACTGACCAGTCGATCGCCGGAGCTGGACCACGCGCTCGTGCAGGCCGGTCACGAGCTGGCCCGGCTGCGCGAGGAGCAGGCCCGCCACGGCCCGCTGACCCGCACCGACGGTGCCTCGCCGGACGCTCGGCTCCGGGTCCCTTACGAGGAACGCAGGTGAGTATCCGGCGCCGTACCGGTGCCGCTGTTGGCGCCGTCGCCCTGGCCGGTCTGCTCGGCGTCGGAGTGGCCTACGCCGCCACCCAGGTCACCGACCCGCCCGGCGCCCGGTCCGCCGGCTCGACCAGTGCTGGGCCCGCCATCACCCAGATGATGGCCGGTGGCGGCACGGGCATGGGCCGCTTCACCCGTGATGCGCCGTTCGACGCCCAGTTCCTCGACCAGATGATCGTCCACCACCAAGGCGCCATCATGTCCACCCAGGCGATGATCGCCGACTCCACCCGGCCCGAACTGCGTGCCCTGGCGGGCGACATCATCACCAGCCAGCGCGCCCAGCTCAAACAGATGAAGACCTGGCGCGCCCAGTGGTACCCCGAACTCGCCCCCACCTTCGCCATGGGCGGCGGCCTGATGTCCGGCTCCATGATGGGCGACCGGTCCGCCGACGGCGGCGGCATGATGTCCGGCTCCATGATGGGCAACGGGGCCACCGGCATGATGGGCGGCTCGATGATGGGCGGGCCGGGCACCGATCGGATGTACCTGCAGATGATGATCGCCCACCACCAGCTCGCGGTGGACATGGCCGAGCAGGCCCGCACGCAAGCCACCCACCCCGGGCTGCGGGACCTGGCCGCCGCCATCGCCACCGAGCAGGCCGCTCAGATCACCCAGATGCGCGGCTACCTCGCCGCGCCGCCCGCCCGGGCGCAGGACTGAGACGGTGATGCACCAGGACGCGCAGCCACCCGTCGACGCCGAAACTGGCCGGGTCCGCGGCATCTACGACGCGATGGCGCCCCGCTACGACCGTATGATCGCCATCGCAGATAGGCTGCTGTTCCGCGGCGGCCGGCGATGGGCGTGCGCCCAAGCCACCGGGCAGGTCCTGGAAGTCGCCGTCGGCACCGGCCGCAACCTGGCCTGCTACCCCACCGACGTCAACCTCACCGGTGTCGAGCTCAGCCCAGCATGTTGGCCCAGGCACAAGTCCGCGCCCAGACGCTGCACCGGTCGGTCGACCTGCGGCTCGGTGACGCCCAGCACCTGAGTTTCCCCGACGCCAGCTTCGACACCGTGGTGGCCACCCTCACCCTGTGCAGCATCCCCAACGAGGAGGCCGCCGTGGCGGAGATGGCCCGGGTGCTCCGCCCCGGTGGCCGGCTGGTCCTGCTCGACCACGTCGCCAGCCCCGCCCGGCCGGTCCGCGCCGTACAACGGCTCCTCGACCCCCTGCTGGTCCGCGTCGAAGGCGACCATCTGCTCCGCGAACCCGACGCCGCCGTCCGCGCCGCCGGGCTGGTCATCGACGAGCTCACCCGCTCCAAGTGGGGCATCGTGCTACGACTCACGGCCCACAAGCCAACCCCCCGTGACCCACCACCGTCGGGACGCGGCCAGTGTCTGACCGGGCGGCTGACCGGGCCTGAGCACAGCGAACCGCCTCGTCGGCTAGCGCACGTCAGCCCGGACCCATGTCACCCAAGCAAAGGTGAATCGCCCTGGGTTTCGTAGAGGCTCTGGTGTGCCGATGGAGCCCAGTCACGTCCGAGCAGGTTTTCACCTGAGCAGCGGGCCAAGGCGGTACGTCTGGTCGCCGAGGCCGGTCCCAACTACCCGTCGGAGTGGGCCGCGATCGAGTCGCCTCGCGGACCTCTAGCGCCGGCGCCCGGACGACGCCGACTGGCTCGCAGTGCGGGTGGGGCGCCGCGACCGGCCGGCGTCGGTCGTGGTCGACGGGACTCGCCCGCACGGATGGGCAGAGCCGTCATCCGTGCCGCTCCGTGGGCGCAACTCTCGACAGCACGCCGTCGTCGGAATCGCGGGCCCCCGAGACCCCGCCGGCGTCGCGCGCGCCGTGGTGGCAGAGCTCGCGGTGTTCGGCAGCAGCCGGTCGAGCCAGCCGGGTAACCACCAGTTGCGGTCGCCGAGCAGTTCCATGCTCGCCGGGACCAGCACCATCCGGCCGAGGGTTGCGTCGATGAGGATGGCGGCGGCCAGCCCGATGCCGAACATCTTGCCCAGGACCGTGTCGCCGAGAGGAACACGATGACCATTTCTGCCGCGCCGGCGGTGATGACACGGGCGGACTTGGCCAGGCCGTCGGCCACGGCGAGAGCGTTGTCGCCGGTCCGGTCGTACTCCTCCTTGATCCGGCTCAGTAGGCAGACCTGTTCACGGGCCGCTATCCGCGCGGGCTCTTCGACTACGTCGAGGGCGTGATCCGTTGGCACAACCGCGTCGTCGGCTACGCCTTCATCCTGGTCACGGACGGGTACCCACCGTTCCGGCTACGTCCCTGAGCCACCGTCGTGGACGTCGGAGTCCGCCGGTTCGCGGAACAGCCCACCTCCGCTGGGTCCAGCCGAGTGAGCCCCCTACCGGCTCCGGCGCCACTTCGCTGGCCCAGACCGGAAACCTCGTCGGGAGGTGACTGCGAGCGCCGATGATGCCCGCGGGCGGGGTCCTGTGCCGGCGGGACCCCTTCTCTGCCGCCTCGGACCACCGCGCGGCCAACCCGACTGCCCACGGTGCCACCGTGAAGGACAAGGGCGGCCCGGACCTGGCAGCGGCGGTCCGGCGGCTGCGCGTAGCGGCAGGTCCTCCGGAGCCGTCGAAAGCATCCGTGAACGCTCAGGGAGCCGGTCAACGGGGTTGGCCCGGGCGGTCGCCCGTCGTTCTCTGCCGCGGTCGACGGGCACCGGTCCCCTTCAGAGAACTCGACCACGTCCAACGCTGTCGTCGTCGCCATTCACCTCGCCTGCACGCCGTGTCGACCACCAGGTGCGGCTCCGACGCAGGTCCGGCGCTGGTTGCCCGCCCAGACCAACGGCACCCCGGAAGTGGACGACACACACCGGTATCCCGATACGCCGCCGGCGGGAGCAGAGCAACGACCGGTCGCTGGTCCCGTTCGCAGTTGGCGGCCCGAGACGGCGGCGATCACGGCAGAGCAGTCTGGACAACCGGCCCGCATGCTGGCCTCGACGCGGTCCGGACCGAGCTGGAGCCGGACCACTTCGCGGCCAACCTCGTGCGGTTGAGTGGGCAGATCAGCAAGACCGTCCGTTAGCCATTCGTTAGCCGCTTGTTGGCCGCAGGGTGGTTCACGCCGCAGGAGGGAGGTGCAGCCAGTGCAAAGACGCAGGTGAAAGCGGGGTTGTCCGGTGGGCCGCCCGGGGATCGAACCCGGAACCCGCGGATTAAAAGCAGACCGGGACCGGTGACGACCCGTATCAACCGGTGTCGGTTGGTGCCGATTCACGCTCACCGACCACCCTTGCGGGACCCGTTGGTGCCGGCTCATGACGGCTCGTTACAACTCGTTCGTTAGCCGTCGCGTTAGCCGCGGGTGGTCCGTTTCATGAGCGCCGCTGCGGGTGACTTCGGCCACGAGGGGACGCTCGCCCTCGAGCAGCGCTTCGGAATCGTCCCCGAGTGGATCATCGACGCGGCCATCGGCGACTGCGCGTTCCCGCCGTACGCGGTGCTGCTGCGCTACGGACAATCGTCCGGACAACGCATGCCGGCCGAGCTGCTAGCAGCCCGGCTGCGCAAGGGCTCCCGCGACACCGTCGATCGGGCGCTGAAGGAGCTCGGCGCCGCCGGCGCCGTGACCGTCGAGCACCGCCACGACCCGCGCCCCGGCCAGCTGACCAACCGCTACCTGGTACGCAGCTCACTCCCCGGCCGCAAATCTGCCGCTCCCCCTAGCCGCAAAGATGCGGCCCCGCCGGCCGCAGTTCTGCGGCCCGACCCAAGAGTTCTTACCGAGAGCAAGAACCCTCCCCCCGCCATCCCCACACGCCCACCGCCGGAGTTCATCGGCCCACGGAGGGTGGGGTCGCCGAGCTGCTCCGGGCCTGCGCCATCGACGACGTTGCCGCGTTGGCAGCGCGCTGCGCCGAGATACGCCGAGATGCTGGGCGGCCGGCAACCCGCTGGGACGCGCCCCGGCTGGTCGAGGTGCTGCGCCAGGCCGTCGTCGTCCGCGGCTGGCCCGCCCTGGCGGCGTTGCCAGCGCTGCTCGCAGTGGCGGCCGATCCGGCCACCCGCAGCCCCATGCGCCTGGCCGAGGCGGGGCCGTGGTGGGACACCTCCGGCGCCACCGCGGCGCCGGACAACCACGAGTAGCTCGCGGGGCTGGAACGCCGCCTCGCCGAACAGGACGGGCGGCGGCTATGCCTTCAGCAGCAGCCCGCGCCGACCTCATTTCGCAGGGTCGTCCGGTCACTCGGCTTGCCGTGGCTCGGCGCGCCTGCGAGCTGCTCGACGCTGGGGCGCACGACTGTGCTGACACTTCTAGAGACCGAGCGGGCCAGGAGGTGACCGCCCCAGAGGACTGAACGCCGATCCTAGTTACCAACGACATCGCCACCGTATAACTCCATAACCGCGACGGACGGCGATGATACGAATTACAGCAGTGTCATCCCTGCAGGTAGTACCGCCTCGCACGAGTTCGGCCTTCCGCACGGGCCAGTCCGGCACGGGCTAGATCGCTCAATAAGTGCCGAACTAACGCCATGTCCTCTTCTAGGTGCTCTGCCCCTTCAGCGGTGGACAGGCTGCCCCGACGCCTGATCTCGTCGAGCAACATCTGCCTCTTCCGAGTTTGCGCTTCAAGCCCCGACGAACCGGCCCTCATAACTAGTTCGTCGGATAACTGGTAGCGAGCACCGCCGGCTTGCCCCACGCGCACCAGGAGGCCTTTCGCGACCGCCCCCTTCAAGACCGCATCCGCGTCCACGTCTGCCAGCAGTAGCCGAAGGCGTCGAGGGGTGACTCCGCCCTCGCGTCGAGCCGCTACCAAGACGCGCCGTTCGTTGACAGAGAGGTCCAAGTGACCGAGGACCGCCAACCATGCTTGATCCTCTACCCCGACCAAGAAGCGGTTCCTGAGCGTAACCGTGACCGATGCAGGGGTGGCTGTGAAGAGCGGCGGTTCCATGAGCCGCGCTTCCATCTCACGGATCATGCGATCAACGCCTTCCCCATACTCCTCGACCAGGCCGAGCAACTTGAGTACGCGCATAATGCGGCGATTCCGTGAATAGTGCTCGTCACGCATATTGTCGAGCGTGATCGGGCCAGGCAAAGAGCCGGGACTTCTAATTTCCACTCGATCATCCCAAATGGTGACGTCAACAGTCCCGCCTTTGAGCCCATAGTCTCGATGCCCCAAGGCGTTCACGACCGCCTCACGAAGCACCTCTGCTGGATATTCCGGCATGGTGACCCGCCGGCTACCCGCAACAAGCTGATAGCGCTTGGTGTGTCGAGTTACGAAGTCCAACACGGCTTCAAGCACTCCGGTCAAAGGCCCAGTCAACTCTTCGCGCGCCTCCGTGGGCCCGGGACCGGGTCCGACCCCGACGCGTCGGATCACTTGCACGGTTGCTCCTGGAACAAACCGGTGTGGCTCTCTGGAAAAGAGCAGTCCTGCTGCAACGGTCACGAGTGGGTCGGCGGGTGGCGCCTGCGGTACCGCCACCCCAAGGTCTATGAGGGCTCGGACCAGAGAGTCTCGACGCACGGCCGCTCGACCGTCTTGAGCCAGAGCCTGATTGATGAGTCGCAGATCGAACGCCGCAACATCCAGGACAGGCAGCGCTTCGTCTTCGGCAGCGCGATCTTCACGTGCCCGCACGAAGCGCGCCATTCCATCGCCGACCAGCGGTACGCAGTCACTCCCGACGCGACGAAGAAGCCTTCCGTCGGGTGTCGTGATGATCCGGCCGCGGACCTCGGGGACCGCAACGACGGTCACGTGCTCGTCCGCGACCGAAAGCGCCTTCAGTTGGACTTCAAGCCCGCACGAGTGCGCGGCCCGGCGGACGGTATCCAAGATCTTCTGCGTCAGCCCACAGCCAACTATGCGCCGCTTGTCATCGACGCCGAGGACGATGAGGCCACCGTCCGTCATGGCGAGAGCCGCCAAGGGTTCGTACAGGTGGTTGGCCGAGGACTTGAGCTCGAGCTGCTCGTGCTCCAAACGCCCGAGGGCGTCCCAAAGCTCCTGCTCCGTCCCGAAGCGCTCTGGCAGGTCGGACAGGCGGAGGGATGATGCCACACGACGAGATTAGCAAAAGTTCCCGTCACTAACGGTCGGATCACGGCTCTCGCAGGAAGTTACACAAAAGTTGGCCTGGGCCGCGCCTGTCCACATCCGCTATCCGTCGTCCGCATGGTGGCCACTCCGACGGACGCCGACCCTGGCTTCCGCGCCGAAATGGTCGCGCGGGTGCAGCGGGCGCAGCGGGCACCGGCGGTGAGGTCACCCTCGGGGACATCGAGGACTTCGAGGGCGTGCAGGGGGCTACGACGTCGTCGTCTCCCGCCTGGCCTTGCACTACGTGCAGAACCTCGGGGCAGTGCTCGCCGGCGTCCACCGCAGCTGAAACCTGGCGGCCGCCTGGTGATGACGGTGATCCACCCGGTGCTGACCTGCCACGACGCCGGGCAGGTGGCTGGCGGCCGTACTAGCTGGCTGGTCGACAACTACTTCGTTCCGGGGCCCCGGCGCGGGGCCTGGATGGGCAGCACCGTCACCTGGTTCCACCGCACGATCGAGCAGTACGTCGCCGAGGTCACCCGCGCGGGCTTCCGGCGGCACTGTTGCGTTGGTCGACGGCGGCCACGGCAGGCTGACACCGTGACCAAACGCGGCTTCGCTCGGCTCGACCCATCAGCCTTCGCCGGCTTCCGGTTCCCGCCGGACGTGATCACACTTGCGGTCCGCTGGTACCTGCGCTTCGGCCTGTCCTGCCGCGACGTCGAGGAGCTGCTGGCCGAACGCGGGATCGAGTGGACCACGTGAGCGTGTACCGGTGGGTGCAGCGGTTCACGCCGCTGTTCCTCGAGATGGCTCGACCGTTTCGGCACGCTGGAGGCGATCGATGATTCGTCGACGAGACCTACGTCAAGGTAGCCGGCCGGTGGCGGTACCTGTACCGGGCGGTCGACCAGTTCGGCCAGGTGATCGACGTGCGGCTCTCCGACCGGCGGAACCTATCGGCGGCTCGGGAGTTCTTCTGCTCAGCCTTGGCCCAGACCTGTCCTCCCGTCGAGGTCACGTCGGACCGGGCGGCGGCCTATCCGCGGGCGCTCGACGAACTGCTGCCCGCCGTGCACCACGTCGTCGCCCAGTACGCGAACAACCCGGTCGAGTGCGACCACGGTCGGCTCAAATCCAGACTCAGGCCGATGCGAGGGCTTAAGCGCCGCCGATCAGCGATCGTCGTGGCCGCCGGACACGCGTTCGTGCAGAACATCCGCCGCGGACACTACGAACTCGCCCTCGACGTTTCACCGTCTCAGCGCGTCTCGGTCGCGTTCACCGAACTCGCCGTTGCTCTCTGAAGGACCAGCGTCCCGCGGGGGACGCCAACCTGGCCCGTCGTCTGACAACGCAACAGTGCCGCTGAAGCAGATGACGAAGGCGGTGCTGGAGCGGGCGCTGACCGAGCATCTCGGGTAGGAGCCGCATGACCCGGCCGGGCGCGGGTCGGGGAACTCCAGGAACGGGACCACGCCGAAGCGGCTGCTCTCGGAGGCCGGCACGGTGGAGCTGGACGTGCCGCGGGACCGTAACGGGGAGTTCACCCCGCGGATCGTGCGGAAGGGGCAGCGCCGCCACGACAGCATCGACAAGATCGTGATCGGGTTGTACTCGCCGGGCATGACGGTCCGAGACATCCAGGCTCATCTGGCCGAGATCTATGAGATGGAGGTCTCCCCGGACTTCATCTCGAAGATCACCGACGGGGTGCTGGAGGTCTGGGACGCCGGCACGGTGAAGAACAAGGCCGCGCACCTGGCCGTCGGGGTCCGTGTCGACGGGCACAAGGAGGTGCTCGGGATCTGGGTGGAGACCACCGAAGGCGCCAAGTTCCCGCTTGGGGACGCCGGCGTATGAGCAGGCCGGGGTCGATCTGGGATAACGTGGCGGTCGCGATTCTATTGCGTGTGGACGCTCCGCGGTCCAGCTCCCGGGGTCCTTCCATCAAGCGGGGGGGTTGATGGCCAACCAAGCCGATCCGAGGGAGTCGCCGGCTCCCATTCTCGGTGAGAAGCCAAGCATCTCGCGGGGCCGCGCTGCGCTATACGCCATCGTCGCCATGCTCGTTCTGGCCGTTGGCGTCTGTGTCTATCGACTCAAAGCGCCACGCGTCCCTATCGTGTCAATTGAGTTGGAGGGGGCGGGCCAGGCCTGGCCGCCTGTTGTGGGTACACGCTCGGCGATTCTCTGGGACTTCGCTCTTATTGCGGGCTATGGCATCGCGCTTCTCCTCGCCGCGCTGCTCGCCCGGGCCCTGTTTCGAACCGCGGACGCGAGATCATTCGCGAAGGCGTTCGTCCCCCTTGTCGTCACGGCGGTGGCCGCCGACCTCACTGAGAACGTCCTCTTGCTCGCCGCGTTGCGGCCCACCGGGCCCGGCTCCGTCGTAGGCATGCCGCTACTAGACTTAGTTGCGGCCGTTGCGGTCCTTAAGTTCGTGTGTCTGTTACCGGCGCTACTGATCGCCGCCGTCGCCCTCGCCGTCACCTGCACTCGACTGTGCTCGCATCGACTGTCACGACTTCAATGCCGGCCACAGATCACCGTGCAGCCGCCCGATCCGCTCGAGGGTGATCCTCCCGTGCGTCGTCGGAAGGGCAGCGCCGAGGGGGCGGCTCGATGGCGACGCGGCTATCTCGTGCCTGACGTCTCGTTTGAGGAGCAGGAACAGGGTAGGGCAGTGATCGGCATCTGCCTGTCGGGAGGCGGTATCCGTTCAGCGTCAGTGGCGGTCGGCGCGTTGCAGGCACTCCGCTCTGAACTCCTGGCGGCGCGGTACTTGATTTCTGTCTCCGGCGGCGGCTATACCGCCGGGGCGCTGCAGCTGGCGCTCACGGCATCCGAGGACGACCGCTACCCATCTAACGGGACTGTGCACCGGGACCCGTTGTCCGCGCTTATGCCCGGCTCGGTCGAGGAGGACCGGCTGCGCCGGCACGCCAGCTACATCGCTGATTCGCCAGCCCGGATGCTCGCCGCCTTGAGTGTCGTCGCCCGGGTGCTGCTGCTTTCGCTCGGAGTTCTATTCGCGCCGGCCCTCGTTCTTGGTCTGGCCGTCGGCTACCTCTACCGAGAGGTCCCAGTCGCACCTTGGAACTTCGTCACGACAGGCTCCGCCTCGCCCACTGTGCGTCCGGGCACCTGGATCCTGCTCATCCTCGTCGTCATCTTCGCCGCTGCCGCTCAATTCGTGGCGCTCGCAGTCAACGCCTACACGCGGCGGCCAGGACGAGCTCCCTCTGGCCTTGGCCAGAGGAGCGACGGGGCTTGCCCTCCTCATCGCATCGGTCGCGGTCGCCGTCCCGTGGCTCGTCTACGGTGCCGGCCGGCTGCTACAGGGCGACTGGGCAGTCCGCGTCTCCGTAGGCGGTCCCGTCGTCACAGTCGTGCTGACCTATGCCGCCACGCTCTCCTCATTTCTACGGAAGAAGCAGGTCAAGGACGTCGCGACCGGTCTGTTCAGGAGGAAGACCGGTGCCACCGTCGCCGCCGTTCCAGGCGGCGCCCTGCAACTTGCGCTGGTCGTTGGGACGCTGGCGGTGCTCGCGACCGGCTGGCTGCTCCTTGCAGCTGGCGTGGCTTCGGTCGATACCGCCAGCGGGCACCGCACCGTGGTGATCACTGGGCTGGTCGTTCTCGCCCTTCTTCTGATCCTCGGCGGTCTTTTGGACCAGACCGCTTTGAGTCTCCACCCGTTTTATAGGCGCCGCCTGGCGGCCGCCTTCGCAACCCGGCGGGTGGAGCGCGCCGACAATCATCTGGTGGCTCAGGGTTATGACAACCGTGAATCGACGCCCCTGTGGAGCTACGGCCAGCGATCGCAATCGGCGCCTCGCTTGCCGGAGGTCGTCTTCGCCGCCGCTGCAAATCTTACCGGGGAGCAACGGGCGCCGCTAAACGCCGCGTCGTTCACGTTCTCCGCGGACTGGATCGGAGGACCAGACATTGGCTACGTCCGCAGCGAAGAAGTCTTCAACGTGACCAAGCCGCCGATCCAGCGTGACCTCACTGTGGAGGCAGCGGTCGCGGTCTCTGGTGCCGCGATCGCATCCGCGACTGGCCGCGCCAGCCGGTGGTACACCACTCTTCTTGCCGTTACTGGCACGCGCCTCGGCACGTGGCTGCCCAATCCGGCCTTCGTCGAGAGATGGAACGACGCCCGAAACGCTGACGACTGGGCTCTGCCAGGCATTCCGCGGCTCCGCCGGCTGACCTACCTCATCCGGGAAGTCTTCGGAAGCCACCGATACACCGACCGACTACTCCAGATCACCGACGGCGGCCACTATGAGAACCTCGGCCTGGTTGAGGCGCTCCGTCGGCGCTGCACAGAGATCTACGTCATCGACGCGAGCGGTGACCGGCCCCCGACTGCCGGCACCCTCGGGGAGGCGATCACCCTCGCGTACGCCGAGCTCGGTGTACGTATCACGCTGAACGACGACTCCTGGGAGATCGTGCCCGGCAGCGGGACACCCCTGGAGCCATCGGACGAGTTCAGCTCGCTGAACAAGCGACTCTCCGCTCGAGCGGTCCTCACCGGATCAATCTGCTACCCCCCCGAGAGTGACCTTCCCGAGGGCCAGCGCCATGGCGTGCTCGTGGTCGCCAAGGCGTTGCTGACCCCGGCCACGGACTACAACATCTTGTCCTACGCCGCGCGCAACGACGTCTTCCCACACGACTCCACGGCCGACCAGTTCTTCAACGACGAGAAGTTCACCGCCTACACCGGGCTGGGTCGACAAATCGGTGCCGAGGCGTACCGCTCCATGTCCGCGCTGCGAAATGAGAATAAGCAGCCCGCCTTGTGGCAGCGAGTTTTCTTCCGACCCCCCGGCCCCCGCAGTCACTGGTGGGATCGCCGTCGAGCGTTACGTGATCGGTGCAAATGATCGCTACCCGCTCCGGCCGCCGCGCGTCGATTCCATCCCACATCACGATCCGATCGCCATCTGGGTCCGCCGATGGTGCCCTGGGTGCCGGCGGTGCGGCTCTGCCGGCGCTGACGCCGCCGGGGCTCGGGCCGACCGAGATGGGGAGGTCGCCGTGAGCGCACTTTTGATCGGCTACGCCAGCGTCCCGACTGGGGGCCAAGACGTCACCGGCTCGGCACTGTTGCGTTGTCAGACGACGGGCCGGGTTGGCGTCCCCCGCGGGACGACTGGTCCTTCAGAGAGCAACGGCGAGTTCAGTGAACGCGACCGAGACGCGCTGAGACGGTGAAACGTCGAGGGCGAGTTCGTAGTGTCCGCGGCGGATGTTCTGCACGAACGCGTGTCCGGCGGCCACGACGATCGCTGATCGGCGGCGCTTAAGCCCTCGCATCGGCCTGAGTGGCACTGTGCCGCCATCCCTCCGGACCTTGGCGTGGGCTCTGGCAAGCACAATCGTGGGCCCAGTTACCAGCGCTGAAAGGTTCGCATTGTGTAGGGCTGGGGCACTGGCTGCCGACCTGATCTGTCTCGTTCGGACGCGGCATGGCCGCGCGCCTTGGGCAGGGGACAGGCCCGCTCATGGCTCCGCTGATCGTGTGACTCGATCGTCGTCGGGATGGCGAGGTGTTCGATGGGGAGCCGAAAGCGCAGGGCTTCGAAGTGCTGGGCCGGTCGACGTTGTCGCACGGGCACCACCGGCACCTGGAGTTCCCTGGCCATGGTTTCTTTCTTCTCCCGCCGCTTGCCGAAGCGGTACAGACCATCAAGGTCGTGCTGCGGCGCGACGCGTCGCACCAGTGAGACCCTGGCCGGTGCCCTGGCCTGGAACGGACCGCTCCGACGCAGCCAAGCTGCTGAGCGGCCAGGCCCGACGCCGGGTGCCCACGCCTGGCGGAGCGCCATGATCGACGGTACGTCGCGCTTGTGTCATGGCAGTGCGTACGCGGGCGTCCAGGCGGGAGGTCGTAATGTCTGTCGGTCGTGGTTCGACGTACAAGCGGTGCGGCTGCCGGGAGACCGGCACTCGCCGCGAGCTGGGCGCCGAGTGTCCCCGGCTGGGGCGACGCGGGCACGGCAGCTGGTATCTGCTGCTGGATCTCGGTCGGGACGCGGCCGGGCACCGGGTCCGGGTGCGGCGCGGCGGCTTCGCGTCGCGGGCGGCAGCGCTCGACCAGCTGACCCGGCTGGGCACCGGGGCGACGGCCGGCGGCGATCTCGGCTGCGCGGTCACGACCGGGCAGTGGCTGCGCCGCTGGCTCGCCGGCCGGCAGCGGATCCGGGCCTCCACGCTGCGCGGCTACCGCGGCCATGTGGAGCGCTACCTGCTGCCCGGGCTTGGGCGCATCCCGCTGGCCGAGCTGGCCGCCGCCGATGTCCGTCGCCTGTTCGCCTCGATCACGGCCGCCGGCGAGAGGTCCGGCCGAGCGGTATCGACGACGAAGGTGATTGTTATCAGGCCGCCCCAGAGGTAGCGTACTTGGGAGCAGGAGTTTCAGATCGACATTGTTATATTGGTTTATGATAAAGCAGATCGTCACGGTAAGCAATTGCATTCAAAGGTTGAGGGGGAATCCTTAGGGCGAACCGAGCTCCAGCTGGTTTACTTGACACCAAGCAAGTCGGCTGCCGTGGAGTAGAGCGCTATGGCAAAGGCGACGGAGGCGTCTGCTTGCTGCTCCGGCTTCAGGGGCAGGTCGATGAGGCCTGGGCGGCCTTCGCGCCGACGCCGCAGGCACTCAGCCACGTCTCCTGAACGGTCGGGGCCGGGCACCTTGGACGGCGTCCAAGCGACCAGGAGACGACTCGGTCGATTGCAGAAGTACGCTCAAGGCAGGTGTGTCCGCCGCAAGGACAGCATCACACCATGCGGACATGAGCAGATGCCCGGGTGTCGGGCAGCAAACGTCTATCAGGCGGCTCAGCTACGCTCGAACGAACCGTACGCGTATGGCGGTTGGCCCTTGGTGTCTGCGAGTTGTGATCGGCTACGTTCCATGCGACAAGAGCACGCGGGGCGACCCCGCACGGGTGACGACGGCTGTCGGCGCTACATGGCGTTTGCCGTCTCGTTTGACACGCGCGCCCATATCCTGACGACCACGATCGAGGACGACTGGGAACCGAACGTTCAAGATCAGTGGCGGCGTAACCGCGAGGGAGTCCGCCAGGGTCTCATCCACGAGTTCGGCAATGACGACCATGAGCGCAAGATCACTGACTTTGGCGCTCTCGGACCGGCGCCATGGTCTGTAGTCGCCCTGCACAATGAGTTCACCATGCAGGTCCGCAAAGCCTTTGTCGCCGGGGCTTACTATCCGGCACTCGTAGCTTCCGGTGCCGTCGGTGAACGGCTTCTGAACCAGCTGGTAGTCCGCCTTCGAGCAGAGTATGCGGATCACCCAGCGACAGTGGAGGTTGCCGAGGCGAGGTCCATCTCGAACTGGCGGACCTGTATCAGTACGCTTGCCGCTTGGCAGGTTTTAGACCTTGCGGCCGTCAGCAAATTCAACGAACTAAATCGACTACGCAACCGGGCCGTTCACTACGGCGAGCATCTAGACAACTCGGATGCGCGCCAGGATGCCTTAGCGGCAGTTCAGGTTGTCCAGGACATTGTCCAGCACCTCTTTGCTCCGATGGGTGGTCCGCCCACCTTCAGCGCAGGGACGAGCGGCCACACCTTCATCGCTCGCGCCAGTGAGGAGCTACCGCTGGTGAGGCGCTTCTACTTGCCGGCATGCGTCCTGGTCAGCCCTAAGTTCGAGATGCGGCCGACCGGTCAGGGGTGGTTTGACGTCTTCGACGACGAGACCTATCAACAAGAGTTTCCGACACTGTCGGACGATGAGTTCGCTGACCACCGCAACCACCCACGCCGATAGGCCAACCACCCTGGGAGGCAGCCTGGGTGCCTGCAATGAACGAAGAACGCCCCGCGTTCCGACTGCTAGTGGCATAAAGCGTTCTAGCTGCCGAGGACACTGGAATCGAACCCTACAACAGCGTCGGTCCTGGGTGTTCGCGACCGCAAGAAATGCAGCGACCGGCACCATCTCCCAACGGTGTTACATCGGATAACGTTCACAGAAGATGATCTCGGTGGACCTAGCTCAGCATCTCTCGAACTCTCCTCGCCTCGAGAAACGCCTGGTCAGGCTGCTGCGGAAGCCGTCCGTCCCGTCCCAAGAGCCGCCACCACGCGCCGATCCCCCACTGCCACACCGCAAGCGCCTGCCACCGGAGCAGGTAAATGAGCTTGTCCGGCGCTACGAGGACGGCACGACGCTCCGGGTTCTCGCCGCCGAGCTCGGTGTCAACCGCAGTGTCGTCGGCCGCGTCCTCAGAACCGCTGGCGTCAGCTTGCGCCCGCGGGGCACCCAACCAGGCAAGGCCAGACGAGACGAGCACGGCCGCTTCAGGGCCGCAAGCGCCTAGTTGGCATCGTCTTGCTCCTCGGCCAGTTGTCGAGGCACTCCTCGTACCGTGCCATGACAGCACCACGTTGGAAGCTGGTTGCGGCACGCCGAGCGTTGGACTCGCGAGTCAGTCCATTCGCCGGCCCACGCCATCATCCGGTTATTGGCGTGCCCCGATGGGGCCGCCGGACGTAGTCTGGTGCATGCGGTTCCGGCCGGCGTGTCGTCCGAGCAGATCGTGACCCTTCGCCCCCTGCATGCCCGGGCGCTGCCCGGCAGCCTGGCGATCGACGTCGGCGGCTACCTGGTGGAGTTTCGTCACCGCAGCCGGTGGGACTCGGCCATCCCTCGCAGCTGCGTGCTCGTGCACCGGGCGCAGCCGAACGTGACCTACGTGATGCCCGGCACCAACGGCAACGTCGACCTCGTCGCCGGAGATCAATTCCAGGTCGGGCTGGAAGGCAGCCCGTTCGGTGACTTCGCCAACGTCCGGGTCGACGCCATCGAGGGCGCCACCCGAGCGTCCCTCGGGCCTGACACGCCGTGGGTCAGCATGACGCTGATGCACGGCCCTCGTTCACAGGAGGAACGGCATGAGTGCGTACGGGGTGGGCGCGCGGTGCCCGTGCGGACACCCGTTGTCGGGGGAGGGTCGCGGAGGACAGTGGCGGCAAGGACCTTATCGGCAGGGAGAGCGCGATGGCCTTGGTCAAGAGGAAAGCGGCCTGGCGCGTCGACACGCCCGCCGATGGTTGGTCGGAGGACTGGCGCTGGTACGCGGCCGCTATGGCCCGGATGAAGGCGCTGACGCCGGGACTCGACGAGTTTCGTCTCGCCTTTGGGCGGGCGTTGTCGGAGGCGGATCCGCGGTCGGGCGAGTTGCCGCAGGCCCGGCTGGACCAGTTGACGGCAATCATCGCCGGTTGGTCGAATCCGCTGAGCCTGGGCTACCAGTCTCAGGTGCATGGCACTTTCGCCCTGGACCGCTCGTCCTGGCCGCGCCACCAGGGCAGGAAGGTCCTGTGGAGGGAGTGCGCGCATGACCAGTGGTTCTTCCTCCCCTGGCACCGTGCCTACCTTCTCCAGTTCGAGATGGTGGTGCGCCAGCACATCGAGGAGCTCGACGGTCCCGCGGACACGTGGGCGCTGCCGTACTGGAACTACAGCGACTTCGCCTCGGACCGCCGCGCGCTTGGCCTGCCCTTGGCGTTGCGCACCGCTGTCTTGCCTGATGGCGTGGAGGTCCCCGGACTGGAGGCCGATCCCGGCGACCCGGTCCCCAACCCGTTGTTCGAGCCAACCCGGCAGGCGACCGGCGACCCGGAACCCGGCGAATCGACCAGCTGGGCCGACGCTGGGATCGCGCTCCGGCGATCCCACTTCGCCAACCAGCAGGACACGCGGTCGGTGTCCTTCGGGGGCGGTGTTATCGACGATCCCGACGACACAGTCACGTTCCACCGCGGCGGCGAGCGCGGCCAGCTTGACGCGCAGCCGCACGGCATGACCCACGGGCACGTGGGCGGCTTCATGTGGCTGTTCGAGACCGCCGCCCTCGACCCGGCGTTCTGGGTCCACCATTGCAACGTTGACCGACTGTGGGAGACCTATTCGAAGGATCTCGACCACGGGTATCCGTTCGAGGCACCAGATACCCCTGCGAGCGCGGCACGGACGTCGTGGACCGAGCACGCCCTCATATTCCTGTTGCCCGACGGGTCGCTGCACTCCTGGACAGCAGCCGAGGTCACTGACATCGGCGCGCTCGGCTACGCGTACGACACCACCGCTGCGCCTGCGCTCCCGCCGCTCGCGCCGGCTCCGCCAGGCTCGGAGATCGACCCCTTCGGCGTCGCGCCCGAGGGCACGCCCGAACCCGTGGCCGGGACCTCGGGCATCCAGCTTGACGGCACAACCCGGGTCACCCTCACCTCGGGCGGCGGCGTGCCCGCAGGCGCACTGCTGGCGGCGTCATTCCCGGCGGACACGCGCTGGCTCCTCCGCCTCACCGGCGTGCGCTCGGCCGGCGTGGCACCCACGTCGTTCGATGTGTTCCTCGGCCTCGACCCGGCCGACCTCGAGGGGCCGACCGACCCCGCCGACCCACGCTACTGCGGCGGGCTCTCCCTGTTCGGCGCCTTCGAGGCCACTCGGGACGACGGAATCTCGGCCACCAACGGGATCATGCAGGTCTTTGACGTCACGGAGCAGGTGCGCTCGCTGGGTGGCGACTTCGCCATCGACGGCGCGCAGGTGACTTTGGTACCGGTCCACCCCGGGCGCGACCTCACCTGGCTGTCCGTTGAACAGATCACCCTCGAGTTCGCGTGACGCGGGCCACGCACGCATGACTCGACTGGTTCCTGCCGCCGCTCCAACCGGCCCGAGCCTCGTGCGGCCCCAGCACCCCCGGCTCAGCGGCGGCGGGTGGCTGATCGCCGTGGCCATGGTGGGCTGGATGGGGTACGTCGCGCTCGTCGCGGTCATGCAGATGCCCGGCGACGGGTCTGGGACGCACTTAATGCACGGGCACGACGCCATGGCGGGGATTGTGCACGGGACCAGGGAGTACGGCGCGGAGCGTGCGGGGGCGAGTGGCCCGACGGCCGGCCTCGGCGCGGGGCTCATGACGGGCCTGATGTGGCTGGCGACGGTGGCGATGATGGCGCCCTGGCTGCGGTTCAATGTGGGGTTCGTAGCGCGACGCAGCCCCCGGCGACGCCGTCGCCCGGCCGCCGTCGAGGTGTGGTCGAGTTGGACCTCGGTCTGGCTGCTGGCCCTCGTCCCGGTCGCCGTCTGCTCTCAGCTGATGGTCCGTGGCCTCGGCGTCCCGCTCGCCACGGTGGTCGCCTCGCTGGTAGCGGCCGGCTGGCAGACGACCTCCTGGAAGCGGCGGGCGCTGGCCCGCTGCGACCAGGTCGTCTCACCTCCCCTGGCTGTCACCGCGGCGCGGCGCGCGTGCCTGAGGCTAGGTGCGCACCTCGGTGGCTGGTGCGTGGTGAGCGACTGGGCGCTGATGCTGTTGATGAGTGCCAGTAGCCACCACCCGGTCGCGGTGGTCGGCCTTATGGGCGTGGCGTGGTACGAGCGGTTCAGGCTGCCCCACCACGACCGCCGGTCGCGGGTGACGGGTCTGGTCGTCGCGGGGCTCGGGGCCGCGGCGGCATCGCTTGCGCTGGCCCCGGGGTGAACACGAACGGGTGGTCGCCGTAGGCCGGCGCCACCAAGTCGAACCACCACACGTCCTGCGCAAGACCGTCGGTGCTGTGCAGGGGACCGACCCGCTGCAGCGCGTCGACGAGCCGACGCTTGGGGACTGCGCCTTCCTTCGACTTGTCGTAGACGTTCTTCTTGGTGGTGAGCACAGACGTCAACGGCCGGTTTGACGGAGATCGCCCCTCCCACAGCTGGAACAGGCTAACGGGGGTGGCGTTCAGGCTGCCGTGGTGGCCGACTTTGTACAGGTCGACCTCGGCGAGACGCCGCCGTAACGCGGGCTGCGCCTTTTCCCCGTTGCGCCCCAACGCCTGGTCGAGCGTGAAGGACCAGTTTTCGGCCTGCGCGTCCCCTGGGAGCAACAGGGTCCGGGTGCCTACGGTCACGAGCACAATGACACTTGTGTTGTTCAGGACGTCGTCGAAGGCCTCGACGAGCTCCAGGGCCTGGTCGAGTTGGGTCCGGGCGTCCCAGAGCGCCCGCAGCAGCCACTCCGCGGCACCCGCACCCGCGGGACTCGCCAGCGTCTCCCGCGCACGCTGGCGGGCGTCGGGCGGCTGCGACTGGAGAGCTAGCCAGCTGTCCTGGTCGGCGAGGGCGAGCCAGTACTCCTCCGAGGTCTTCGCATAGCTGGTCAGCCGGGGGACCTGGGCGAGGGTCGGCGGGCCAAGCACCTCGACCGTGACACCGGGCAGAAGCTGCTCGACGTCGACGCGGTCCCCTGCCTTCACGTACTCGTCGCGGCCACGCCTGCCCCAGTCCTCGAGTGCGGCGATAGCAGCGACATTCTTGAAGCCGAGACTGGCCAGCTCCTGGGCCCTCTTGGCCATGGTCACGGAACCGAATGAGAACTTGGTGATCTCCTCTGCCGTCCGGTGCATCCCCTCAAGCACGCCCAGGAAGGCTAAGGAACGGGGGTCGAGATCCATGAGTCGCCGGCTGGGGGTCTGTGCGTCCGGTACGTCGGTCCATGGTCGGATCACCAGCTCCGGCTGGAGACCGTCGATGGTGGCGGCGATTGCCTGGGTGCCGAAGCCGCTGATGTGGTCCTGGTGTCGATGCGTGGCGAGCAGGCCGGCCAGGTGACCTCCTGAGTGCCGGGCGACGAGGTCGGCGACTTGGGACAGTTCCGGTCCGTGGTCGTCGGACTCCTTCGTCCCGAGGTCGATGAGCACGTGCCGCTCTTGCGCGTCCGCTCCACGCTCCGGGTAGGTGACCGTTAGCAACAGGCAGTCGCCGAAGCCGACCCGGTAGGCGCGCAGCCGCACGCTCGTGGGTCGGCCGAGTCCGGCGGCCCCGCGACTGGACAGGGTCGCTGCCGTGCCCGTTGCCGCTTGGGGGTCATTCACGACCCAGCCGCCCACTGGTCGTCGTGCAGCAGTGCGAACCTCGCCTTATCCGGCGCGCCGTCTGACGCACCGTATACGCCGTCTCGGCCCTTGATGTCGCGGGTGTAGAGGTAGTTCAGCCGCTTGCTCTGGCGCCGCTTCTCGAGGATCGGCTTGCGCTGGTGGAGCCGGAACCTCCCGAACTGGTCGAACACGAGCACCCCGCCGCCCCACAACTCCACCACCGTGTCGGGTGGCATGCCGGCGGGTCGACGGATGCCGGCCGGGAGGCCGGCGACCGGTACGCGCAGGCGCTGGTTGTAGTCGGCCAGCACCTCTGTGACCAATAGGCCGTCGGGGCCGATGCGCGTGCTCGCCAGCACCCGCTCGACGACGGTGGTCAGCCGCACGTCGATCTCGAGCGTCGAAGCGTTGTTCCAGATGAACTGGTAGACCTCATCCGGCGAGGTGCGCATCGCCGCCATGTTCAAATGCTCGTAGCGCAGGCCGACCAGGCCGACGGTATCCGGGTCCGGAGGGAACAGCGCCAGATCGTTGCCGTTCCAAGGTCGCCCGCCGTCGCGTTCGGCTATCACGCTCTCGCGGAGCGGAGCGACGACGCCGTCCTCGTCGACAATCCGGTGTGGCGGCGGAGTGATGCCGAAGCTCTCGAACGACCGGGCTAGCGCGCCGCGGTAGTCGTGGGCGTCGTCGGGTGCCAGCCGCCGGTCCGAGGTGATGATCGAGTCGATGACATCGTCGAACTCCAGCTCCACCGGGGGCAGATAGTCCAGGGCGCGCAACACCATGCCGAGCAGGTGGGTGGCCGCCTTGGTCCCCTCCTCGACCACGCGGGCGCCGTCGAGACCGTGGTCGTTCTCGAGCGAGTCAATACGGCCGACCCAGATGTCGATGAAGGTCTGCATGAACGCTGCCACGAGGATGTCAGCACGACGGTGGGGCTCCTGGTATGACGGGTCGTCGTCCCAGTCCTTGCGCGGAACCAGCGCCACGGCGCGCCGCAGGGACGGGTAAAGACCGTCGTCGGGCGGCGCGGCCGGATTGGAGGGCACCACGGAGCCGAGCTGCTCGGCCAGCCGCGCTAGCGGATTGCGCATCAGGTGCTGCGCGCGTGCGGCACGCCGACGGGCGCGGGCTGTCTCGCTCGACGGACCACCCCTCGCCGGCTCACCCGGAAACTGGACGCGTCCGGAGCGGTCCATCGCCAACAGCCGCTCCGGGACCCCACGCATCGCAAACACCGACAAGAGCGCGACCAGGTCTGCGAGTGCTTCGTGGAAGGCCATCTGGTCGGGCAGGCCGGGCTCGGTGTACCGCGGGCGCAGCCCATCGAGGACGGCGTGGCTCACCTCGTGGGCCACCACGTCGTAGGACAGCGCCGTGAAGACCGGCGCGCGCTCGCCAAACCCAGGGAGCCAACCGAACAGCACGGCGTTGTGCTCCGGGGAGTAGAAGGCGTTCGCCTCGACCCGCGCAGCCGGCACAAGGTAGAGTTGCGGGTACCCTGATCGCCAGGCGATCGGGCGGCCAAGGTTGCGCTCGAAGGTCGCCAGGGTGCTGGCGGCCACGGCGAACACGTTCTGGGCGCGGAAGCTCGGGTGGCGCGCTGCCTCGGTGACCTGCGCGGCCAGCGTGGCCCGCCTCCGGGAGACGCGCACCCGGCCTGCAAATCTCTGACCTCGCTGCTGCTGTGTGTATAGGTGCGCCCACTGATCCATGTACTCCCACGGGTCGCTGGGCGGGTGCGTCGCCAGCGGCGCGACGGCGTCCCCGGTGCCAACGTTCAGGTCGACGACGTGGAAGCGATGTCCGCGAGGTCCCGCGGCGAAGCGTTCGGCGGGAACGGCGACCTGAGCAAGGAGTGGCCCACCCTCGGCGGCGACGACCAACGGGTCTTGGGCGAGCACTGTCATCGCGACCGAGTCCTGGCTGAGCAGGGTGCCGCCACTCCGACGCGGTTTGCGCGGGCGCCCGCCGGACTGTCGTACTCGGGCCCCCGTCGAAGGCGGCGTCCGCGGCCGCAGATCGACGGTGTCCATCGACCAGCCTGGGCGAGGCTGCAACTGCACCGCCTCCTCGATTCGGCCGTGAGGGGGTCCGGTTGAGCCATAGCCGGGTCGGGAAGTGTCCACGGATCCTCCCAAGAAACGATTTGGGGGTAGGGCCGACGCTCGTCACGGTAGGGGTTGTGCCAACGGACGTCCATCGCCCCGCGAGCCCCACTCCACCCCAGGCCGGACCTCCGAAACCACGGACACACAAGCGGCCTACGTTCCGGCCCAGGCCAGCCGGAAGGCCCACCCGGAGCCCAACGAGCCGTCAACCATTTCCGTGGGCGAGGCCGACATGAGGAGAACCGGCAACCCGCGCCCCGACTCCTCTCCCCGCTTTGTCCCAGGCGGCCGGTTCATCTATGCCGCCGCGACCGCGGTCGCGCCCATCTGGGGACGTGCTGACGAGGTGCTCTGGGCCGAGGGAGAACCCCTGCTCCTCACCGGCCCTCCCGGGGTTGACGACGCTCACGTGAATCTGCCCAGACCTGCTCACTGAATCTGCCCACCCCGAGCAACCCGCCGACGCGGCTCCACCCGATGTTGGTGGGATTGACTCCACAGTCGCAGCCCGGAAGACTTCGCGTGTGACTCACGTCACATAATGGAGCCTACGGAGGTCGAGTCGATGAAGCCCACAGCGAGACGGATCACGGGAGAAGCCAGGACAGTCCGACCGCCGCGAAGCTCCCATCTAACCAGCCCAGAGGCGCGGCGACAGTGAACGACGACGACCTGGGATCGGGCGGCGCAGCCCAGAGGGTCGGCCAGGCCGGGAAGGCGGCGGGCGGCGGCGCCGGCGACGACCTGAGCTCGGGGCCAGTCGCCCCCGGGTGCCGGTACCAAACCGGCTAAGGCCGACGGCGAGTTCACCGTCATCGAGGTGGCCGGCGACCCGCCGCCCCCCCAGGTGGGAACGGGAGGCGAGGCCGCCGCCGCTGATACGGAGGCGTCGTCGGCGACCCAGTCGGGCGAGGAGTTCGCCGAGGCGACGGCCGAGCAGCTGGCCGCCGCCGAGTCGGGCGAGGAGAGCGCGGTCTCGGACCTGCGCGGCATCGAGGGCTTCGAGGAGTCCACCGCGTCGGAGTCGGCCGCCAGCGAGTCCGGACTGGCCGAGGTGGGAGAGGCGGCCAACGGCGAGATCGCCGAGTTCCTGCCGATCCTGGCCGCGCTGGTGCCCACCCTGGTGTCCACCGTGGGGCCGATGATCGCCAAGGGGATCGCCGGCAGGCTCTCCCCGCGGGCCACCAAGGTCATCAACAAGCTGCCGGCGCCCGCAGCGGGACCCGGCCGTGTGCCACCCGGCAGCCTGGGAGCGCTGCTGGCCCAGATCGCGCAGCTGCTGAACACCATGAAGGGCAAGGCCGGCGGCGAGAGCGCAATGGAGGCCACCGACGAGGCGGTCGTGAGCGAGGCCGTCGCGGTGCTCGAGGTCATCCTCGGCACCGACGACCGAGTCCGCATCCAGGCGACCAGCGAGGTCCCCTGGCGGCGGATCTGTGCGCTGCGCATCACCTTCCCCAGCGGCGCCCTTTACCGAGGCACCGGCTTCCTGATCGGGCCGCGGGCACTGGCCACCGCCGGTCACTGCGTCTACCTGCACAACCAGGGCGGCTGGGCGCGCAAGGTCCAGGTCATCCCCGGCGCGAACGGGACGGCTACCCCCTACGGCTCGGCCGAGTCCACGCAGTTCCGATCCGTCAACGGCTGGGTCAACGGCAAGCGGCCCGAGAGCGACTACGGCTGCATCGTGCTGCCCCCGAACGCCTTCGGCGGCACCAACCTCGGCAGCTTCGGGTTCAGCGCCATGACCCCGCAGGCGCTGGTCGCGAAGCCAGCGGTGCTGGCCGGCTACCCCGGCGACAAGCCGTTCGCCGAGCTCTGGGGCATGTCCCGCAAGATCAAGACCGTCACCGCGACGACGCTCAGCTATGACATCGACACGATGGGCGGGCAGAGCGGAGCGCCGGTGTACATCAAGCGGGACGGGAGCCGGACCGTCGTCGGCATCCATAACTACGGGGCCTCCAGCGGCAACTCCGCGACCCGGGTGACCGCCGCGGTGGCGCAGCGGCTCCTGGCCTGGAGCAAGCTGTAGTTGACGGGCAGCCCGGCGGGCCCGGACACGATCGGAGCTAGGCATGAGCGGCAACTTGTGCGGCTACGTCGTGCGCGGCTCACGGCCCGTCGCGGACGTCACCATCACCGTTCTGGAGGGCCCGGGTTCGCATCCCGACCTGGCGCCCATCACCGACAGTGACGGCTGGTTCTGTCTGGACAACCTGCGCAGGGGTCGCTGGCGGCTGCGAGCGCACGCCCCCGACGCCGCTACCGCCGACGCGACCGCTCAGGTGTGGGACGACTCCCTGAGCGAGGTGACGATTCACCTCCCCAACGGCGGCACGGAGCCCGTACCCGAGCCGGCACCCGAACCGGACGGCGACGTCGACTCCTACGGGACCAAGTATGACGGGTCACCGGGATGGCCGGCCCACCGAGGCAAGGCCAAGCAGCCGGCGGAGGGACGCCCGGGGACACCCGGCCGCACCGCCCCGGGGACGTCGACCCGTGGAAGGCGGAGCCCGGCACGGCCCGGCGTCGTCATCGGCCGGGTCACCGACACCGTCACCGGACAGCCGGTGCCGGGCGCGCTGGTGATCGTGACCGACGGCCCCGGCCCGCTGCCCGACGCCGCTGTCAGGACCGACGCCAACGGTGTCTTCCGGATCACCGGACTGCCGGCAGGCGACTGGGCGCTGCACGTCGACCACCAGCACGCCGGTCGGGCGGACCTCGTCGTCGGGGTCGTGGCCGGACGACCGGTCAACATCACGGTCGCGTTGCCGTCCGGCTCCGCGGACCCGCCCGAGTGAACGACGTCCCGCGCGAACGACGTCGTGGCTGGACTCGTCGGGCAGCAAAGGGTCCCCAGCCACGACCGGCTCCTACGGCTCCTCTGGCCCCGGCCCCGGCCCAGTGTCCGACCCCAGCACCCCCACCCCCGCCAGACACGCCGGGCTAGTGCGGTTAACGGGTCAGGCCGCGTTCCGGGGTCGGCATCCGGTTCCGGTGACGATGCCGCCGCAGCTCCCGGCGGCTGGTCGACGGGCGGTCACCGTCTACCTCTGCTCAGCGTGTGAGGTAGGCGTGCCTCAGCAGGGGACTTTGACACGGATCACGGTTGCTAGCAGTCTCTGGCACCTGCGGAAGCCCGCCCGTTGCGAACGATGGGGGCCGCAGGAGCCAACGAAGGCACTTGTCCACCGCCGACTGAGGTTTGGAGGCGCGGAGGCTGCTGACGGCGTCATGCTTCGTCGGTGTCCGCTGTTCGGCAGAACGACGCCTGGCTCGGCCGCGACGCCTCTAGTCGCGCCGGCATGCGGACGGGCGACCGGGCACGGCTGCCTATGCCGCGGACACCGGCACCCGGACCCCTTGACATTGCTCTGTCTCTGATACTGCACCGGGCGCTGCCTTTCGCCTCAGGGAAGCGACACGCCGCGGTGAGGGCTCGCCTGGGTTTGGGCCAGGACCCTCCGATCAGCCAACGCGCTGCCGGTGCACGGATCGGGCTCAGCCACCAGCGGATGGCCATGCTGGAGCATCAGGTCCTCGACGTGTTGGCGGCCACCGGCCCGCCGCTGTCAATGCTGCGGGCGCTTGATGTTTTGGCTGAAGTGGCGCCATGCGACTCTGCTACTGCGGCACTGGCGCTCTGGTGCGAGCGGACGACCGAGGAGATCATCCATCCGGCCGGCTTGCTGGTCGCCGCTGATGCCGCCGGATTACAACCAGCGGTTGAGCTGGTGGAGTTGGCCGGTCGACGTACCGCCCTTGTACCGGCCGGCAGTGCGGCGCAGCGAGCAGCGTTTATCGCGTTGGCCAGGCGGCGCCTGGCCGAAGTTGGCGTCGTCCGTCTCAGCCGGCTGCTGCAGGGGGTCGGTCCACTGTCTGACCTTGAAGTCGATGTGGCACGAGATCAGGTCCGTGGTGGCGAGAGGGTCGTGCGGAATGGCGATGTGCTGTGGTGGGGGGATGACACCAGCAGCGCGATCGTGCGCCCACTGCAGCGCATGCTTGCCGGGTGCGGATCCCTGACGGCCGACAGTCTGGCAGCCGGCATCGCCCAGCACTGGCGTTACCGCAAGCCCGATGACGTGCCGGACCGGGAGGCGCTAGACGTCTACCTGGCCGGACAGCCGGCGTACCGGCGGATGGCCGGCGGTCGGTGGTCACTGCGCTCGCCGGAGACGGCGGACGAGCTGCTGTTGCCGGAGGACCGAGCTGGCATCGGGGTGATCCGCACCTCGCCAACGGGCCATGTGGCCCGACGACAGCTGGTTGAGGCGATGGTAGCCGCCGGGTACTCAGGGAAGGGGCTCCCACTACTCATCGGAACGTCGCCGTTGCTGGTGAGGGTGGGATACGGGTGGTACGGCCTCCGACGGGACATCTAAGCAGTCGCTCAGCCCGCGCGCCGAATCTGTCGTACGGCCGGTCTAGCGTCTTGCCTGTGGTAGAGCCCCGACTGAGTTCAGAAGCGGAACGCCGCGAAGCCATCCGGGACGAGCTCTGTCGGATCGAGGAGAGTGCTACCTACAGCGCGCAGGGGCAGTTCGAGCAGGCGAAGCAGTGGCGGGCGGTCAACCTGGCGCTAGGTCTGCCGGCCAGCGTACTGGCGGCCATCTCCGGTGCCACTGCCTTGGCCTCGACGGCCGGGCGATTTCTTGCCGGCGTCTTGGCCCTGGCAGCCGCCGCCTTCGGCGCCATCCTGACGACCGTCAACGCCAGCCACCGCACGTCACAAGCCTCGGCGGCGGCGAATGCCTACTTGGAGATCCAGACGGCGGCCCGACAGGCACGGCTGGTCGACCTCGATCACCTGCCTGTGGAGGATGCCCGAACGGCCCTGGCGGAGCTCTCCGCCCGGCGGGACGAACAGAACAAGACCGCTGAGTCGCCGAATCGCTTCGCCTACCGTCGAGCCAAGAGGAACCTGCGGGCTGGCGGGCAATCATATGCCGTTGATGCGGACTCATCGAACGCCAAGAAGAAAAATGGCACGTGAGGACAGTGGCAGAAGGCTTTTCGGTTTTCCTTAGCAGCCTTACGCCAACCACAAGCCACCGGGAGGCTGCCGCCTCACATCGTGCTTCCGTGAAATCGGCGCTGGAGGCTCACTTCAAGGTCAACAACTTCTTTGAGTCCGGATCGTTTTCAAACGGGACCGGCATTCGGTACTACAGTGATGTTGATGCTTTCGTCAGCATCGGCCTTACCAAGCCGCTATCGGCAGACACCGGACTCGGCTGGGTCAAAAGCGCTCTAGTGGCGCGCTTTCCGAATATCAACGTGCGCGTCAGCCGGCCGGCAGTTGTGGTGGAGTTCGCAAATGGGAGTGAAACCTGGGAAGTCATACCGGCTTTCTTCACGCATCGTGGCGGCTCCTCTCAGTTGGTGTATGACATTCCGGGCCCCAGCAGTGGCTGGATCGACTCTGCGCCCAAGGAGCATCTCGCCTATGTAAACGAGTGCAACGTGGCACCGAGTGTCGGCAATGCCAAGGCGCTCGCTCGACTGGCCAAGGCCTGGAAGTACTACTGTAACGTACCGATCTCCTCCTTCTACCTTGAAATGCGAGCCGCTCAGCATGTCGCGACTCAGACGACATATATTCACGTCTGGGACATATGCCAGCTTTTCGAGAAGCTTCAGGGACATCAGCTGGCGTCAATGAACGATCCAAAAGGAGCGTCTGGCCGGTTCGGCGCTTGCTCGACGGAGGCGCGCAAGGAGGAGGCCCTGTTGAAGCTGGACACCGCGGCGACACGTGCTCGAGACGCGTTGGATGCGTATAACGGCGACGGAATAGACACCGCGTTCCATTACCTCGAGCTGCTCTTTGGAGGGCAGTTTCCATCCCGTTGACGAGTACCTTGGTGGAGGTAGACGGCCTCCTGGCTCATCAACATTGCCGTGTGCGACATTCCGGGCGGCCTTGGACAGTCTTACAGAGAAGTGATCGGGTGCTGGCGGGTGGGAAACCTCACGGTACATGCCGTAATGCCGCCGCTCAGACTGTATGGGTTTGTGGGATATACCAGGACGAGGCTTGCCGCGGAGCCCCGTTCAAGGCGGAGGACCGAGACTGATCTCCGCGCACGCACGCCGACCAACGCAGTTGTCGCTCTTGTTCACTACGCTGACGACATGACCGACGGTTCGCTCGCCACTCCTACGCCTGATCACATCGCTGACCTGAGTCGCGAGCAGCTCGTGACGATGATCGAGGCCCAGTACCAGGCAGGGATCCGGATCCAGTTTCCCGGCAGAGACGTAGCCCGCCAGCTCGCGCGGCGCGTCCGACCACGTGCCAGCCGCACTATCGCCAAGCACAGCGTCGGCGGCCCTGAACAGCAGGCCCGCAACATCGTCATCGAAGGCGACAACCTGCAGGCCATGGTGAGCCTCTACCGCTACCGCGGCCAGGTCGACCTCATCCTCACCGACCCCCCTTACAACACCGGCAACGATTGGCGCTACAACGACCGCTGGGACACCGACCCGAATGATCCCGGCCTTGGCGACTGGGTGGGTCCCGACGACGCCGGCCGGCACACCAAGTGGATGAAGTTCATGTACCCGCGCCTACAGATGATGCAGGCCATGCTGAAGCGTGGTGGCGTCCTCGCGATCTGCATTGACCACCGCGAACTGTTCCGGCTCGGTCAGATGCTCGATGAACTCTTTGGCGAGCACAACCGCCTTACGATCATCAACTGGCAGAAGTCCGCAACCCGACGGAACGATCAACGCCACGTGTCGTCAGCCACCGAGTACGTCCTCGTCTACGCCAAAGACAAGGAGCGGGCGCAAACGGGCCTCCTCGACCGCCTGAAGAGCTTGATGCAGGCTACTGCAACCAGGACGGAGACCCGCATGGACCGTGGCTCGGCGTGGCCCCCTGGGGTCCCAGCAGGGCTACCCACATGGGTATGGTCTACGGAGTGCAAAGCCCCTTTACCGGGGAGCTGCATTATCCTCCGGGGAGCCGCTGCTGGGGCTTCGAGAAGCCTACGATTCAAAAAGTGGCTTGAAGGTTGGGGGTCACAGTACGAAGAGCGTGCTCTCGATGATGGCTACGTCCCGGCCTTGTTGCTGAGCGGTGCCAAGGACCCGCGGAACCTGAAGAACCCGCTCGACGATCCAGTTGCGTCTACGGCGCGCGCGAAGGCCGAAGGCGTGCGGGATACGCAGGTCTGGCCCAACATGTTTTTCACCAAGAAGGGTTACGGAAAACCTCGGAAGAAGACCCACATTCAGAAGGTTCAGAAGGGCATCGTGCCGGACACATTCTGGGCCGACGATGACTACTTTGACCCGCTTGTCTTGGGGTCGGCGTCGTGGGTGGCATCGGAGTCAGGCACGAGTGAAGTTGGCGCTCGTGAACTCGGGGCGATTATCGGCAACGACCACGGATTCGAGACCGTCAAGCCGATAAGGCTCTTCTCGAAGATCATCCAACTCTGGTGCCCTTCTGACGGACTGGTTCTCGACGCATTCGCCGGCTCCGGCACCGCCGGAGACGCCGTGCTACGGATGAACGCGCATGCCGGGACGCCGCGCCGCTTCATTCTCGTTGAGCAAGGGCGGCCGGACCGAGGCGACTCATACGCGCGTACGCTCATCGCGGACCGACTGCAGCGGGTCAGCTCAGGCAACTGGGCGAACGGCAGGAGGACGCCATTTCCTGGAGGGTTCCGGTTCGTCCAACTGCAGAAGAAGGTTGATGCGAAGACGGTGCTCCGCATGGAGCGCGACGAGAGGCGGCCACCCAGACGCGGATCCGGGCGACACTGCGGGCGGCTCTGAACGCCGCGCTGCGGGAAGGGTTGGTCGCCACCAACGTCGCCCGCCTCGTCGAGCTGCCGCCGCCGCCGAAGCCCCGTCCGGTGGTCTGGACCGAAGCCCGGGTGGCCGCCTGGCGCCGCACCGGAGTGCGGCCGGCGGTCGCGGTGTGGACCGCGGAGCAGACCGCGGCGTTCCTGTCCGCCGTCGCGGACGATCCGCTGTTCCCGCTGTTCCGGCTGATCGCACTGCGCGGGCTCCGCCGCGGGGAGGCCGCCGGCCTCGGCTGGAGCGAACTCGACCTCGACGCCGGCACCCTCGCCGTGGCTCAGCAACTGCTCGAGTTCGACGGCCGGCGGGTGCTGGTGCCGCCGAAGAGCGCCGCCAGCGTCCGGATCATCGCGCTGGACGCCGAAACCACCGCGGTGCTCCGCCGGCACCGCGACCGGCAACTCGCTCACCACCTCCGGATGGGCCGGCACTACCGCGACCACGGCTTCGTCTTCGCCGCGCCGAACGGGGAGCCGCTGCACCCGGATAGCCTGACCCGACGCTTCCGGCGGCTCGTCGCTCAGGCCGGTCTGCCGCCCGTCCGGCTGCACGATCTCCGGCACGGCGCCGCCACCCTGACGCTGGCGGCCGGCGCGGATCTCAAGGTGGCGCAGGACCTGCTCGGCCACTCCACCATCGTGCTGACCGCCGACACCTACACCAGCGTGCTGCCGGAAGTGCACCGCCAGGCGGCGGAAGCCACCGCGCGCCTCGTCACCCAGGCCGGGCGCCGTCGCCCAGGCCGCACCTGGAGCGCCAGCAAAGCCGGCTAGCGCTCGCATGGCGGCGTGTGGCCCCACCATGTCCCCCACCTGGTCCCCACCATCGGCGGCTCAAGATCGCCCCGGTCGCTATCAGTGCAGGTCAACATGGGTGGGCCGCCCGGGGATCGAACCCGGAACCCGCGGATTAAAAGGTGACGACCCGTTCAGCTGGTGTCAGTTGGTGCCGATTCACGCTCACCGGCGGCTCTCGCCGTACCGGTTGGTGCCATCTCCTGACGGCTCGTTACAGCTCGTTCGTTAGCCGTCGCGTTAGCCGCGGGTGGTCCGTTCCTGGAGCGCCGCAGCGGCCCAGTTCGGCGACGTGGGGACGCTCGCGGTCGAGCAGCGCTTCCCGATCGTCCCCGAGTGGATCATCGACGCATCGATCAGCAACAGCGCGTTACGGCTGTACGCCGTGCTTGCTGCGCTACGGACAATCGTCCGGACAACGCATGCCAGGCCGCACGCTGCTCGCGACTCGACTACGCAAAGGCCGGGACCGACACAATCGATCGGGCGCTGAAGGAACTGTGGCCGTCGCTGACCTTCCCCAGGCGCATTGCGGCGGACCGCTCGGACCAGGCGGGACGCTGAGATCATGCACGGGTTTCGCCTGATCCACCGCGAGCTGCTCGATGCGGTGTGCGTGTTCGCGCTTCTGACCGGCCACCGCACGAGTGCTGATCCCCCGAGAGCCTGTTCAGGGGCTGTTCCCCCCGACGACAGGACGGCCGCGTGTCCGGCCGGCGTCGTCGCCTAGGTGATCGTGTTGAAGGAGCTGAACGGCCTGTCGGGCTCGAGGCGCGGCTTGGTCGCCGGTCAAGGCAGGTGGGGCTGATCAAGGTGGCTCAGAGGTACTCATGGCTGCCGGCTGCGCTGCTCGCCTGGCGCTGTTCTCGTCAGGACGCGCCGGTGGGCCGAGTCTCTGGCGGTTGGGGACGCCCGGTATCGGCCCAGTAGCCGACTGGCGCCCGGGTCAACCCGACGCGCTCGGTAGATGTTGGTCGTTCGAGCCGGTCGAGGTGGCGCTGCCAGCTCGCCATGACGCGGGGCGTGCCGGGCGAGTTTACTGTCCCGGCTGCGGGCTCCGGGTCGTCGCGCAGGACGACGGCATCGGCGAGCTGAGCCTGGCGGCAGGAACTCCGCAGCGGTGGTGAGGTTGTCGCGCCCCTCGCAGATGTTGGCGTAGTCCCTCGGCGGCGAGATGGCGGGAGTAGTAGCCATGGGCGACGCGGGTGTTGAGCATGTGCGAGCGCGCCAGGCGACCGGGGTCCGGGACCAGCGGCTGGCGCCGACGACGATCGGAACCTTGCGTCGGCGGCGCAGCTTGGCCCGGCCTCTCGTAGGCGCCGCGCACCGTGCCGTCGGCTAGCGCCGTGTAGCGCACGGTCATCTCGGCTCTTCGTCGATGAGCGTGGCGGCGTGACGCGCCGGGGCCCGTGATCGGCCGATCGTGAGGCCGGGGCCTCCAAGATCAGGAGCGACCAAGCAACCCGTTCCTGAAGGCCCCGGTGATCATGAACTGTACCGATGCTGGCTGCCTGACCGCGGCGGTGATGTTCGGCGTGCCGGGCATCCGCGTGCTGGACGCCTCCGATGACGGCGGTGTGCTGACGCTGACGGTGGAGACGGTCGAGGAGCTAACCGCCTGCCAGTCCTGCGGCGTAGTGACCCGAGCCCACGGCCGGCGCGAGCAGCGGCTGCACGTTCGGGCACCGCCAAGTGCTGGTGCGCTGGCGCAAGCGGGTCTGGCGCTGTGACGAACTGGCCTGCGCCGCCGCGACCTGGACCGAAACCCATCAGCTGGCCGAGCCGCGGACGCGGCTGACCCGCCGCGCGGTCGCCTGGGCCGCCGACGCGCTGGCCGCCGACGACACCACGGTGTCCGCACTGGCCCGCCGGGCCGGCGTCGGCTGGTGCTGTGGCGTCCGGTCGCCCGTGAGGCTGCGCTGCGGGCGGCCAACCCGGACCGGCTCTCCGGCGTGAGGGTCCTCGCGGGTCGATGAGCACGTGTGGCGACTAGGCCGCTGGGGCGGACGGGACGCGACCTGCATGGTGGACCTGACCCGGGCCGCCGACGGGCTGCTGCGGGCCCGGCTGCTGGACCTGCGGCCGGGCCGGTCGGGCACCGTCTACCGCAGCTGGCTGGAGGACCAGAGCGAGGCGTTCCGGGCCGGCGTGACCCGGGCGGCGCTGGATCCGTTCCGCGGCTACGCCAACGCACTGCGGGACGCGCTGCCAGACGCCGCCCCGGTGCTGGACCCCTTCCATGTGGTGAAGCTGGGCTCGCAGATGCTCGACGAGGTCCGTCGCAGGGTCCAGCAGGACACCCTGGGCCACCGCGGGCACAAGAACGACCCGCTCTACCGGATCCGCAACCTGCTCCGCCACGGCGCCGAGCACCTGACTGCCCGACAGGTGGCCCGGCTGGACGCCGCCCTGGCCGCCGGCGACCCGGACTGGCAGGTGTCGATCGCCTGGCAGTGCTACCAGCAGCTCCGCTCCATCTACCACGCCCCCAGCCCAGCCGCGGGTGCCGACATTGCAGCCAAGGTGGTCGCCTCACTGCCGACCTGCCCGATCCCGAAGGTCGCCCGGCTCGGCCGGACGCTACGGGCCTGGCGCAGCCAGCTGATGGCCTACCTCGTCACCGAGCGGATCTCCAACGGTGGCACCGAGGCGATCAACCTGGTCATCGAGAAGACCCGCCGGCTGGCACACGGTTCAGGAACTTCGGCAACTACCGCCTGCGGCTACTGCTCGTTGCGGACGGTCGACGGCCCTATCGACGGCGACCCTCTCGCCATGCTTAGCGACGAAGAGCCGTCATCTCTGGGTGACGTAGCCGAGCAGCGCCATCAGTGCCTGGCCGGCTCCTGCCGGCGTTGAACAGGCGGGTGGTGTTGGTATGCCGCAGGTGGTGCGGGTAAAGTGACCTGCACCGCAGACCTTCCTGGCCCGATCAGCCTGGCGACGGTGACGGCGTCGGCGAGACCCGGCGGATGCGGGAGGCGCCGATCCGCTGCCCGCCGACGGTCGGTGGGGCCCGGCTCTCGTCGGTGCGGCACCTGGCGCAGTCAGCTGCGGACCGCGATCCAGGAGTCCAGTGCGCGCCTAGCGTCGCCTTGTCCATCGGCATCACGCGTTCGGTGTTCAGCTTGCCAACGTCAGTTACACGACACTAGGTGCAAAGGCGGTGCGCCACCGCGTTCGCAGATGTTGGCGAGCCCGGGCGAAGGACGCCTGTGGCTCGCCGTGTCTCGGAAGAGGAACCCCACAACCGACGACGAGCGCGTCAGTCGCAGCAACTCCTCACGACCCAACGCCGGAGCAGGACGATTCGCCTAACCCAACGTCCCAGTTACGCAACCGTGAATCAGCTAACGATGCACGGCACTAGATCCTCGTACTACGCACACCGACCCCTAATCCGCCCGGGCCACCTGTTGGTCCGACGGTCTGGCCGGGACGGGCGCCGTTGACCGTGAATCTCGTGAGTGCAGCATCAACGCGCTTCCCAATGGCTTGATGTCCCCGGTCGTTGGGATGGATTGTTCCTTCAGTATCGCCCTGCGTTCCGACTGATTCCTCGGCCTGCACAAAGTATCGCGCGGCAGAGCCAGTGTCGGGGCGACAGTATCCGTGTCCTTTGAAGTCAGTTGCGATTCCTGATATGTACGTCCAATTGTGATCGGACGCAGCCTTCTTAATGGCCGCATTCAGCTTTTCGGTAAGGTCTTTAACGAGTTCTGCATCCCTCTTGCTCAGGTCCATCTTGTAGTCAGAGACAAAGATGCCGCAACCTCGTTGAGCATTACCGGCACTGTCATCCCAAAGAGAAGTGGGGTACTCCGTAACATACACGTGGTGGACATTCAAACTCGCGATTGCGGCAGCGAGCTTGTCGAACCGGCTGGGAAGGTCAGCCAAATTCTTTAGCCCTGCGGACTCCACGGCTTTTCGATTTGCCGTCGCATCCCCAATACCATCTCCGATCACTCGGTTGTCGCCGGTGACAAGTTGCGTGAGGGTACCGGCGACTCCCATATCGTTGGCGCCGATATAAACCAGCAACGCATGTATCTGTCGCCGTCCGATCGTATTTGCCACCTCTGTTATCTGGCCGACGTTACCGATCCACGAGTCGATAGACCTTCCCTTACTGTCAGCCCGGGGCCCGATGAGCCCATTAAGAATATCTGAGCCAGTTCGACCGAACGGAAGGAACGTAATGACCGTCCCTTTGTCCCGATTCTCGGCTCCTTTGGCGGCTCTACGCCACCATGCGTGGACGGCGCCTCCTGATCCGCGGCGTAGGAGCAGTCTGCCAGTCGACGCCGCAGTAGAGCAGCAGTCGCAGTCGGTAGTTGTCGAGGTTGCGAAACCCGTGCCCGATCCGACGGATCTTCTCGATGAGCAGGTTCATCGCCTCGGTCGGGCCGTTGCTGGCTCGGCCGGTGGCGAAGTAGGCCAGGAACTCACTCCGCCAGGACCGCAGGGTGCGGCCGAGCCGGGCCACCTCGGGCACCGGGCAGCTCAGGGTCAGCTCGATCACCTCGGCACCGCGGCGGCGGCCCTCCTCGGGGTCGGCGGCGAGGTAGACGCCGCGCAGCCGCTGCGCGCACCACCAGGCCGCGGCGACCTCCCCGTCGGGGTCGCCGGCGGCTAGTGCCGCCTCGATCCGCGCCCAGGCTCTGTCGGTGAGCTTCTCCTCGCCGCGGCGCAGTGCCCGCCGGACGCCGTAGAGCGGGTCGGCCCGGTAGCCACGGTGACCGAGGGTCTCCTGCTGAACCCGGCGACGAACCTCGTCGAGGGCCTGAAAGCCCAGCCGCACCACGTGGAAGGCGTCCAGCACCCGGACCGCGGCTGGCAGCTCGGTGCGCAGCGCGGTGGCGTAGCCGCGGAAGGGATCGAGCGCGGCGAAGGTGATGGCGTCCCGCCAGGCCTGCTCCCGGTCGGCGATCCAGGCCGCATAGACCGTCCCGGAGCGGCCCGGGACGACGTCGAGCAGCCGGGCCGGCCGGCCGGGGGTGAGGTCGACGACGCCGGTGACGAACTGGTGGAGCGCACAGCGGTGGCCCGCAGGAACGCGCTCTCGTCCACCCCGAGCCCGACCACGCCGGCGAGCCGGTCGGGATCCTCGACGCGCGGCCGGCCGTACTCGCGGACCGCCCGCATCACGGTGCCCCAGCCGACGCCAAGCTCGAGGCGGACGTCCTCCACGGTGGCGCCGTCCTCGCCGACCCGCCGGCATGCCCATACCCGGGCCCGCTCGGTCAGCGCGGCCTTCGCCCGGATCGCCGGCGAGGTCTCCGTCCAGGTCCGCTGCTGGCAGCGGGGCTCCCGACAGCGCCACAGCCGCTTGGCCCACACCAGCGTCACCGGCCGACCGGCACTGGGGATGTCGCGGACCAGGTGCTCGCGCCGGCCGTGCGCGGTCGCCACCACGCCGCAGCGGGGGCAACCGGTGGTCGTCTCGGTTGTCTCGATCAACACTTCCAGCTCGCCGCCGTACTCGGCGCCGGCGAGCACCACGAAGCCCGCCAGGCCGAGCATCACCACCGCCGGCACGGGCGCTGCACTACCGTCTGCGACCACCTGGGGCCTCCCTCGATCCGCTGCTTGGTCGCTACGGATCGTGAGGCCCCAGGCCCACTACTCAGAGCAGGCTGGGATCGTGTCGGGACAGGCCCATCCACGCCTCATGGCGATGAGCCACTTTGAGTGGTATCCAGACGGTAATCACCGCAAGCGGCCGCCGCGCGAACTCGTGCCGTCCCTGTGTTCATGGCTGCGGGAGCGGGCGAGCCGCCTAAGTGAAGACACGAGGACGACCACTGCGGGCATTCGGGCTTCCGCGCAGTTGCGTCAGGCTGTGGCCAACACTAGATTACAACGCCTCGTGCTCGTTCTCACCCTGCTCGCGACCACTGTCGCGGTCGTTAGCCTTCTGGTGGCTCAATGACCATGAGCTACTCCGCAGACCACACCCTTTCCTTGGAAGGACGCGGACCGTCCACATCCTTGGCGATTTCGACCCAGCCTCGCCGTAGCGTGCCCTTATGACCAGCACCGGTCCGGCCCGATCAATAGGGGTGTCGCAGCTGCCAGTCTTTGGCTACGGCTTCAGCTCTTCGCGACCTCGTACCGCTCGCCCTCATCTTTGCTATGGACTGAGAGATGAGCTGACCATTGGCCGATTCTGAACGAACTGGCAATACTCGCCCAGGGACGGGGCGGGCCAAACTGCCCGCCCGTCCCCGTTCCGAGTCCCCTCACAAACCCTTGAACACCTTGCGCAGGTTGACGGCGAGGCGCGAAGGTGGAGAGGCGTTGCAGTATTCCCTCACCCTCGAAAGTTGTTGGCCACGGCGGGCATCGACGGCGACTGCCGGCTTGCCCCCCTTTCCGACGGTGGTTCGAGTACAGACCGTCGCAGGGCTTCGTCCGTCTGCTGATGGCCCATCCCAGCACTCAAGGTGGCCGGGATGCGGTGGAATACGCCGCCACAGTCTGTGGAAGCGCGGCAGGTCGAGAGCAAGAGCCATTTCCTTCGCCGTCTGGTACCGGCCCTCGCGGTTTGGGCGTAGCGCCTTCTCGATAGCCCGTGCTAGGGCCGGTGGCACGTGCGGTGCGGCATCGACCAGGCGGCCCGGCCCTTGCAGCGTTAGCTGGTGAAGCTCATCGACGGTGGCGGCCTGAAAGGGGTAGGCACCCGTGAGCAGCCGCCAAGCGGTCACGCCGGCTGCCCAGACGTCCCCTCGCACGTCGGCCTTGTACTCGGAGAACATCTCGGGCGGCCACACCCGGTGGTCACCGCCTGCGGCGGCGGTCCCGTCAGGGCCAAGCTCTGCGGCGGCGCCGAAGTCGCCGAGGCGGGCGTGGTCTAGACGCTCGAGGAACAGGTTCTCTGCCTTGACGTCCCGGTGTAGCACCCCGACCGCGTGGCAGGCCCCAAGTCCGTCGAGAAGGTGGGCCATCCACGTGAGGACCTGGCCTGGCGACGCTCCGAGCGTTCCGACGTGATCGGCTGCACTTCCGAGCGGCGCCACGTCTGTCGCCACGCAGGGCACGTCGTCGTAGGTCTCGGCGTTGTGCACCGCCAGGACGTGCGGGCCAGTTAGCCTGTAGAGGACGTGCGCTTCCCGGTAGGCCAACATGGACGGCTCGCCACGGCGGAAGAGCTTCAAGGCCACCGTTAACCCGGTGTTCCGGTCGTGTGCGCGAAACACCTCGCCGTACCCGCCGCCGCCGAGACGCTCGGCCAGGACGTACCGCTTCCCGATAACCGTCACGCCATACAAGGTAAAGACTCGAAGGCGGGAAGGTCACTCACGTGCAGGGACTAGGCATCGCCAGCAAGTGGGAGGCAGGTCGGCCGCTCGTACAGGTGGTGTCGGCGGAGTGGGCCAGTGGCGCTGCTTACGAGCAAGGACTGGCAGGCCTGACATCGATCATCCTCAGGTCGACCCTGGGACATGCCGGTGACCGGCAGCAGGACTTCGTGACCCAGGTACATGAGGCGTCGGCGCGAATAGTCACCCTGCTAGGCGCAGCGGGCACCGGCGCCTATGCGTCAGCGGCCGTCCGGCGCATGGATTGGGTGCAGCAAACAAGGCGTGAGCTGATCGAGACCAGGTCGACTGTTGACGGGGCGCTGCTCGCAGCGGTCCGGGCCGTCATACCCGCAACAATCCTGGCCTCCGGGAAAGAACTGGCTCATCGGATCGGGAAGGGTCGGGAAGGCGAGAAGAAGGAGGATCTGACCGCCGCTCTATCCCGGAAGCTCCGAACGGAACACGTCGACGCAGCCCTGGCGGCGTGGGCGGCGCTACTGGCCGGGAGCTAACGGAGCTCCGGGAGGCATACGGCTGGTTCAGTTGCTCAGGACGACGATCTTGTCGACCATCTGCTCGAGCCAGTCGGGTATTGCTCCGATCACGGCCGCCGCGACGACGACTACCGGGCCAACCTCGGGGGATAGCGCCACTACTGTGCGGCCGACCCCGGCACCTGTGACCAGTACTGACTCGACGACGAGCGCCGGGCCGTCCACGACGTCCATGGGACTTAACACCGGCAGACCGCACACTGCCGCAGCCGCGCCCGCAAGAGCGAACCCCGACGGGGAGCTTCCCGAGAGGCATCGGGCTCCTACGTCCTCCGCCAACGCGGCCACCTGCGCGGCCGCAATCGCCTGGACTGCAGGCGAGTGGACTCGCACCTGTGCCGCCTGCGCTGCCTCAACGTCCGCCACGACTGGGTTGCCCATGATCGTCATATCACTCTCACCGTCAAGTGTGGAAGTGTGTTCACAGTTCCACAGAACACCGACACACTGGTCGTCGCCACGCGGACGGAGCCCGACATGCCGCCACGAAAGAAGCCCGATGCGGTTCGTGACCTGCGTCCAGTGGCAGTCCGTGTGTCCGACGAGGCCATCGAGATCTTCGACATTGCCCGGGCGGCGTATGGGCAACGGTCGCTACAAGAGCTCTTGCGGCCGGTTCTTGAGGCCGAGGCCCGGCGTCTCGCTGGTATCCCGCAGGTCACCGCAATGCTGAACCACGCGCGCGACCTCAGGTCGCGACCGGAGGGCACTGTCACTCATTTGGCGACTGCCCGTCCGAAGGCTTGAGGCTGTCACGTTGCTCGCCGAAGCTGCATCAAGAGCGGTTGGGACCGCGCGAACCGCGGATTCTTCAGTAGTCAGCCCCAGAGCCCACTCACGGTGGGCCTTCGACCATCGACGAGCTGCTGACGTGATCCGGCCGGCACTTCGGGGTGCTGCCCGCGTCGAAGCGCGCACAGACGCACAGTGGACTAAGGCAGCATTGGGGTCCCCTGGGGTGGATCCGCAGATTTGAAGCTGGGTCTCCGGGCGCCCCAGGTCTCAAGAGGCCGGCGGTATGGTCGGCTGGTGACTCGTACAGTTGCGGCCCGGCTCGGGCCAGACCCCCTGCCAATTGACCTCAGCGTGCAGGGCGACGAGTTCCTTCACCGGCTGCAGGCGGAACTCGCTGGGCGAGGCCTAGCGAGTTCCGCTGCGGTTGATCGAGATGTGACGCTAGGCCAGCCGATTGTCGTCGAGATGCAGCCGAGTGGCGGATCTCTATCGACGAGTCTCGTCCTCCGTGAGATTGCGACATCTGTTCTCGACCCCGTCGTGTCAGGCCCCAGCAATGAAGCCGTCGAGGCTGACTTGGCAGCCTGGCGCGAGGCCGTCGAGGCTGCGATCGAACGGCTCGGGGCGCCGCCGCGCGAGTTTCCCTGGTGGGCGGCGATCCGAACGGCACCTAGCGCGAGCGCCCAGTGGCTTGTGCAGCCGATGCACTTAGGAGAGATTCACATCCACGCCGCCAGCGCGCCGTTCGTGGACGTCGTTCTGTCACGGGAGACTCCATCCCTCGGTTACCAGCTGGTGGCCACGTATCCGGCGACGATCACCGGCCGAGCGAGCGGATACAGCTGGGCCATTGCGGCAGGAGTCGCCTCCCGTCAAGTCCTCCGGCTCTGCGCGACACTGACGATCGCTGCCGGTGAGACGTGGGACGTCCTGAGCGCTCCCTCCCCGTTGCAGAATGTCGACGACGTTCCGGCGGTAGCTGGATCGCGGCTCCCTGACGCTCCACCGGGGGACAACTGGATCAAGCAGGAGATCACCCTCCCCAGCTACACAAAGACCCTGTGGGAGTGCCTCAGCAGCGACGAGCGCCTCGATACTGCTGCACATGCGTTCCGGCAGGGAGCATTGATGGAGGAAGACTTTCCCTCTGCCGCGCTGATCGCTTACGTCGGTTGTATAGAGGGACTCGGTGAGAAGTACGTTCCGCGAGCATCGTGCGACTGCTGCGACCACTGCCCGATGGAGCGAGGTGCCATCCGACGGTTCAACCGGGCTCTTGAGGTAGCAGGTCTACCGCCGGACATGCGCCGCTACCTCAAGGATTTATATCAAGATAGATCGTCGACTGCACACGCGGGCGCAGTGCACGGCGGAGAGGCCGAAGGCGAAACCGGTTGGCCGATTATCTTCTCACCGGCGTCCGAGACGTTCATGTTTCGGCATGGTTCGGTGCGCATCGCAAGACGGGCGGCACGGGAGGTGCTGCTTCACGAGATCCTTGGCGAAAGGCCAGCCCAACTGCCACCCGTGCCTGACCTCGCTGAGCAGTTCCCGCGCGGCCTGATTGCGATGGTTACGACGTTGCCTGTCGAGCCCGGTGGCGCAAATTCCTGACCTGTCACGGTCACTTCACTACGTTGGCGTTCCCTCGCGCGGTGGCCGGTCGCGAATGAGGAGACGACGGTGCCATCCTTGATCAGTTCCGCCACCGCCCAACTAGCGTGTGCTTCGCCCGTGATCGCCGTGCCCGCTCCGCATAACCACGTCACGCTCGACGAGCCTCCGCCGCGCGTGACGACGCCGAAGCCCGCGGCTGGGACGGGGAGGTCGCCCGCCACGCCCGGGTCATCACCAGCCTGCAGCGCCACCTCGACCGGCTCAAACAACCCGGCGTGGCGCACGCTGAGGGTTGACCCGGGACTGAGGGCCGGTTAAACGCACACGGCTTCCCGAACCTCCGCAATTACAGGCTGCCACTACTTCTCGCCTGCGGGCTGCTGGCAGACTGAGCGCACCGCATGGATCGGGAACCCGCCGTCCACGCTCCGTGGCGTAGAGCCATGCAAGGACGCACCTGACCCTCCGAGGTCCTTGCCGGCGCGGCCGTTCCCTAGGCCGGAGGATCATGCGGACTTGCGGTCACGCCCAACCCCGGCACTGTGCCACCTGCCTCAGCGCGATGCCGCATACCCGGAACGCGCTGCGGCGACCTTGCCAGCTACCAGCGCGACCTCCACGATGGGTGACGGTCCGATATAGGCAGGCAAAGCCCTCACTGTGCACGTGCCCTCTTCTTCTACAACGATGAGGTGGTCATGGCGCGCGCTCGCTCTCGACTCGGCGCCCTTAAGGCTCAGCCCGACGTACGCTGCTGAATCTTTTGGACGCGACCGGCTTGAAGCAGCTCGTCGCCCCGCGGGTTATACTCGCGAAACTTGACGCCTTCGCAGCCGGACTACTCCCCCCCCGCCTGAGGTACATGCAGCCACACCGAAAGAACACGGATTACCAGCAGCAGTAGGTGGCCATCGTGGCCACCGCTTCCTTCCGCATGTCGTGCTAGTTCCGGTCCGTCATCATCTCAAATCACCGCGTGATCGTCGCTTGCCAGTAGGACAGAATCGGAGGCAACTGGGTGTAGGCGCAGCGTCCTGTTGCTAAGTCGCCGGCATGGAGGATCCCCACCGCGGTGACTCCTCCGTATGCGTCATAGGCGAAGACTGGATTGCCGCTGTCGCCATACTGGCAAGCGACGCCAGTGACGGCGTAGCTATCCTGAACGTTGCAGTTCTTGACACCGTCGGCGTAGCTGCAATATGGAGAGCGTGACAACTGAACTCTTGATTGTCCAGTCACGGCTCCGTTTTGGTTCACGTAGCAGCCCTCGCAGGAGTTTTTAGCGGAGTTGACCTGCTTTACCTCAGTAGCCGTACTGCCGGCACCACCAATCCAGATTATTCCTAAGTATTGAGATCCACCGATCAACTCGTCGTCCATTCCCCCGCCGCCATAGCGACGAAAGTCCACCGTCCCCATGGCGTAACCCCCGTTAAAGACACTGGCACCCTGGGAGTAACAATGGCCCGCAGTGATTGAATAGTTAGTGCCGTAAGCGTTGGTCAGGGTGAAGCCCGAAGTGCAATTGCGGGCCCCCCCCGCGAGGGTGATATAATCACCTCCGTAAAACGGCGGTGAGTCATTGGTTCTTGATAGAAGATGCATCTCGGGTGAGACCCACAGATAGGCGGCGTCGCCCCAAAGAGCGGTCACCTTGTCGGCGAAACCCGCAGGGATCCTGTCGACCCCGATCTCGACTGCGTTCTTCCTGTAGTCGATCCCCAACCGCCTGAGCGTCACGCTGTTTAAGCTGAAGACTGTTGATGGGTCAACCTCGGCAAGTACCTTGTTCAGGTCGTTGAGGTTGTGGGCGCACCTCTTAATCGTGACGGTGGATCCAGTAGCTCGAAGCGCATTCACCGGCGCATCCGTCGCGGGGTCGGCGCCCGAGCCGTTGTCGCACAACGTGATGTTTGCGTCGCCCCATGTAGCAACCCCCCCGTAGCGCTGCGGTTTCGCGACCGCGGCGTCGCGTAGGTCGTCGAGGAGCGTCAGCCGCTCGTCGGCTGTGGCGAGCTCCGCCACGCTCATGCCTGCTGGGATGGACGTGTCCGGAGTCAAAAGCTTCTTCGGCCCGGTGTCGGCGGCCGTCTGAGGAAGTCCCAGGCCGCCGAGCACTAGGACGAAAGCCGCTCCCACTCCAACGATCGTGCCCCGAACGCCCATGGTCACCTCCGCATCACGTGATCAGCATCACAAGATACTCCGCCGCAGGGAAGATGCATAGTGGGGGCTGCACGGCCGGTTTGTGCTGACACCCGGCGCGCAGGAGCAGGTGGACCGGGGGGACGACGAGGGCGCCCTGCTGGCCCACGTCGGGGATCCCCACCGTCTACGCCTTCCACCTGAGCGTGGCGTTCTCCCGGGACAGCTCCTGCTGCTTCACCACCTCGATAGACCGGAGCACCTTCTTCGACTGCCACCGCCGCGCGTTTGCCCAGTCCGGCGGGTTGCGGGCCTCGATCGTCTTTGACCGGATCAAGACCGTGGTCCGCCGCCACGTCGCTCCCGGAGCGGCGGTGCCGCTGCACTCGGACGCGCGCCCTCGCCGAGCACTACGGCTTCGTCATCGACGTGCTGGCCGCCTACCGGCCGACCGGGAAGGGCCGGGTGGAGCGCCAGGTGCTCATCGTGCGCGAGCATGTGCTCGCCGGCCGGGCCTTTGCCTCCCTCGCCGAGGTCGAGGACGCCTTCGCCGCCTGGCTGCCGCGTCGACGGGCCAGCTTGCACCGCACCCCCGGGCAGGTCATCGGCGAGCGGGCGGTGGCCGACCGGGCGGCCCTGGGTCGGCTGCCGGCGGTGCCATATCTGGTCGCCGCTGCCCACCTGCGCCGGGTCGGCAAGGACGCGCTGATCTCCTTCGAGGCCTCGCTCTACTCCGTGCCGGCCCGCCGGGTGCGGCCGGGACAGCGGGTCCAGCTCGTCCGGCGCAGAGAACTTGTTCGTGACCTGCGGGTTGCGGCGGCGTCGCAGATGAAGGAGAAACTCGGCCGGCCGGTCGACCAGCTCCACGACCAGCTGGGAGATGAGCGCGTTGCGGACGTCGACGTTGTCGTTGAACAGCTGCGTGAGGGTCGTCTTCGCCATGTCCGCGTAGGAGGTGTTGCGGATCCACACCTCGTTCCCGCGGACGAGGGGGGAACAGCGTCATCCTGTCGGCCGGGTCCGCGCTCACGACATCTCGAAGATGCGCCAACCGGAACAGCTCGTCGAGATCGTCCGACGCCTCCGACACGAACTGCCTGAGCGTCTGCGACGGGGAGTCGTCGAGAGAGTCGGCGCTGTTGTCGTTACGCGCCGCGAGCGCGACGGCCGCGAGGTTCTCGACCCGCGCCGCAGTCGACGCCGGGTCGACCGCGACATGTCCGATGAATTGGGCGTGCACGTCCAACGCGGGCCCGGCCGACTCCGCCCGCCGCTGCCTCTTCGCGCGTGCCCGGTGACGCTTCCGCTTCGATCCCACGCGTCCATGTCACCACGGGACCCCGACAGTGTTCGACTCTAGTTTCGACGGGATGTTGCGACGGTCGGTCGAGATGTAGACGTGTCTCGCATAGTCCCGTAGACGTGCTCGCTCGGAGGCGAACCTGCAAAGGTGGCTCGAGCGCTGCTGATACCAGTCCGAGAGCCTCAGTTCGAGGGAAGGCGCGGAAGCTAGCGTTGATCCCGCCGGTGATCGCCATGCCCGCTCCGCATGACGACTCCACGTGAAAGTAGCTGCCGTCGCACGTTCTCCTGGCTCACGTTGAACTTCACAGCAATCTTCCGCAGCAGCCAGCCCACCTCGTACAGCCGAGCCGCCTCGTTGACGTCCTCATCTAGGAGCCCCACCGGACGGCGGACAGCCGTGCGATGCGCGTGAAGGAGGTCCTTCACGGCGGTCCGGCTGACGCCATACTGCTCAGCCAGCTGGGCAGTCGTCGCCCCTGCCTCGTACGCCGTGATCAGTGCCGCGACGGTACTCGAACCGAGGCGTCGACTGACCGCGTGGGGCTCCCGAGCCTGTACCGGTGCTCCCTGGCCGGGCTCCCTGTGCGCCTGGGATGCTCGGGCGTAGACCCTCTGCAACCGGACGGTCACGTCCTGGTGCCTTGAGTACCGTCGCAGGAGCTCGAGAACAACGGGGTGACGCTGGGGATCATGCCGGTGACCGGGCTGCCGCTGCCGTTCGTTTCCCACGGCGGGCTCGGCGATGTTCGCCAACCTGATCGCCGTCGGGCTGCTCCAGTTGCACAGGTAGAGCTGACCATGCCGCGAGCGTGCCGGCACGCAGCGCTACGCTAACGGTAACAGCAGAAGCCGTGCGCGACGGGCTTGGGAGTTCGCCAGACGTGACCGCGCCCGACGACGTGCTGGGGCCGGGGCCGCTGATCGTCTCCAAGATCGACAAGCCGCCCGGCGTCGAGAAGAGCGGCTTCTTCAACCCGCGCAACCCGAGCGCCCCCTACGAGATCGTGCTGCGGCGGGTGGTCGAGAACGGCGGGGAGCTGTTCCAGCTTCGAGAGCCAATCGGCTACTGGGACGCCGAGGTGGGCGGAGTGATTGTGCCGGCCGACCTCGACGTGTTCCGAACTGACCTGACCAGCGTGCCTCAGATCTTCACCTGGCTGGTCCCCAAGAGTGGCACCCACCTGCCGGCGGCACTCGTGCACGACGGGTTGGTCCACAAGCCGGAGGAGCCGCAGACGTACGTCGCGGACCAGGTCATCGACCGGTCGACGGCGGACCGGATCTTCCGGGATGGAATGCGCGATCTCGGCGCGACCTGGGTCCTGCGCTGGCTGGTCTGGACCGCGGTCGCGACCGCGACGATGGTCGAAGGGCCGGCGCGGAAGATGTGGCGCAACTGGCTGGTCTTCGGGCTCACCGTGCTGATCATCGCGACCGCCGGCACCGCCGCGACCATCGACTTGTTCGACTGTCGGGCGCCGCTGCCCTGGATGGCCGACCGGCCGTGGTGGCAGGAGGTCCTGCACGGCGGCATGGTCGCGGTCGTGGTGCCGTTCGTGCTCTCACCGCTGTGGGGCCGGATGTGGCGGGCCGGCGTGGTCGCGGGCATTGCGCTCGCGCTGTTGCTGCACGTCACGTTTGCGGTGGCCGTGGTGTTTGCCGTCTTCAACGCGATCGAGTCGATCTTCGAGCGACGGCTTGGGCGAGGGCTAGGGTGGCTCTGCAGCGCCGTCGCGATGGTCGCCCTGATGCTGCTGATCGGCTTCTGGGCCTGCGGCTGAGCCGTTGGGTGCCGGGCCCGTTGATTCGGCGCCGGTGACCGGCAACGCCACTAGTCCGGCAGCGCCGCTGGCACTGTTGCGTTGTTGCGAGGCACGGCACGCTGGTGCCCCAAGGGGGTCTTGGGTCAGACGGCGGCGGCCAGCTCGGTGAACGCAACCGAGAGCCGTCGGGAGGGGGCGACATCGAGGGCGAGTTCGTAGTGTCCACGCCGCAGGTTCTGCACGAAAGCATGTCCGG
>JAABUR0100001222.1_pt1 | contig 47724 bp, 43 predicted proteins | sample 5560091 | NCBI WGS metagenome assembly JAABUR01 (sample SAMN10711879, study PRJNA513375) | rock metagenome | isolation source: Antarctica rocks | place: Antarctica: Victoria Land, University Valley sud | reverse complement strand
ACCCGTTCACTACTCGCCTGCACCACCCGCTGCAGTGCTGCTCGCTCGGTCTCCGCGAGGTCCCGCAGGTGTTCCTTCTGTGGCTTTCCCATCGCTGATCTCCTTGTCTGTGCCACAGTTTCGCTCCGCACCATTGCCCAAAGCTAGCTATTTGCGGCATGACCCACTAGTGGTCGAGCCGGCGGCCCTGATCAAGGGAGCTATTGGCCTGCGCCAGCTCTTGATCAGCCCGGGCCATCAGGAGGTAATCGTCCTTCTCGCCGGCCTGTGCGCAATCGGAGAATCCCTTCAGCGCCGAGTTGTACGCTTCCCGTATCGAAGCGGACAATTGGGCCTCGGATCCAGGTCCTGCTCCGCCCGGCGGGGCGGTATTCTGGAGTGCATCGCGGGCTGTCGCGCAGTCCGAACCGCTGCTGTGGACATCGACGGACGCCGAGCCGTTGTAGGTCGTGATGGCGTCTCGCATAGTGGACACAGATGCTTTCAGTGAGTCTTGATAGCTAGGCGAGCCACAGCCGGTTAAGAGAATCGCCGCCATGCTCGCGACCAGATGTTTTGCTAGGCGCACGGCGGTTTCCTCCCATGGGCCGCGACACTCGATGCCACGAATAGGGCTAACTGATTGTCTTCCAGCTGACTAGCGGCTCGGCGTGCTTCATCCTGGGAAGAAAACCAGGCCACAATTGTAGGCCCGCTACCCGACACCGTGGCTCGTCCTTCCGATACCTGTGACACGCGCTCAAAGCAATCTTGCGCCAGGGGGTACGCCGAGAAGAGCGCGTCTTCCAGGCTGTTAGGGCCAAATTGCACTGGTCCTCCCTGGCGTAGCTGGGCGGTTAGTGCGTGCGTTCTCGTGCCGTCCGACCAGGCGGTGCGCTGGAGCCGACCAAAAATCTCGGCAGTGGGAACCTGAATAGGAGGCTTGGCCAGAAGATACCAGCAGGTGGGCGGGTCGTTCAGCGGCGTTACGCCCTCGCCCCGGCCTTCGACCAGCGCCGTTCCCTGGTGCAGGAAGAATGGCACATCCGACCCCAGTTGTGCCGCCAAATGACATAGTGTGTCTTCTGGCGCCGCGAGGGTCCACAGCTTGGCGAGCGAGCGCAGCGTTGCCGCGGCGTCGCTGCTGCCTCCACCTAGCCCCGCCGCATGCGGAATATGTTTCTCCAGATGGATGGCGCAGCCGGCGGACACACCACAGACCTGCCGCAACAGATTTGCCGCCCGCACTACGAGATTACTTGGTCCGGTCAGCTCTGGTTGTGAACAGCTGAAGGTGACTTCCTCCGCGGGCACAAAGGTTACATAGTCGCAGAGGGAAACCGTTTGCATGATTGACACCAATTCATGGAACCCGTCGGCCCGCTTGCCAAGCACCTCCAGCGAAAGATTTATCTTGGCGTACGCCTGGGTCTCACATCGCACCGGCGTTCCTACTGTAAAGAATCCGTAATCCGTTTAAAGTGAGATCGAGATCAACGTGGTTGACGCACTCGGTGCAGGGAGCCACGGTACGGGCCAGACCGCCCGTTGCTACGACCACGGCACGAGCCCTGAGTTCACGCTGGATGCGCCCGACAAGCCCATCGATCAGACCGGCGTAGCCGAACAAGATGCCGGACTGCAAGCTGGCAACGGTGTTGGTGCCAATGGCGGTGGCCGGAGGTTCGAGTGGGACGCGAGGGAGCTGCGCGGTATGGGCGAAGAGAGCCTCCTCGGAGATTTCCAGCCCTGGGGCAATGGCGCCTCCCACATATGCGCCGTCGTCCGAAATGACGTCAAAGTTGGTGGATGTGCCAAAGTCAACCACGATGGCCGGGCTACCATACCCGTCCACCGCGGCTACCGCATTCGCAATGCGGTCCGCTCCGACGCCGTGGGGCGGCGAGTAGCGCACTTCAATGCCGAAGTCCAGGGCTGATGACACTACAAGAGGCGCGCGACCGAGAAGGCTCTGAACCCCATCCCGCATCATACTCTGTGCCCCCGGTACCACGCCGCACATAATCGAACCGGTAATGATCGAAGGGCTGAGTGCGGCCGCGTCGAAGAGGGCTTGAAGTAGCACCTTGTACTCATCCGGCATCTTACGGGCGTCAGTGGCCAGACGCCAGGAGGCGCGAAGCACTTTTCCCTCGAAGACGCCGGCCACGATATTGGTGTTGCCGATGTCGATAGCCAGCAGCATTTTGGTCCTTCATGTCGGGTGCTACTATTGGTCTAGCCTAGCATCCAGGGGAGGCGTGATTGTTCATTCTGGGCTTGCTTGCGGGGCCCGTAATCGGCCTGCTCGGGGGTGATTTCCTGTTCCGCTGGGAGACGTCCAACGGCCTGCTAAACACCGCGGTTGTACTTCTGGTACTAATTGCTGTCATCTTTGCTCCACTCGTGCAACTCGAGTTGAAGTGCGGTTTGGCGTTGGGGTTGCTGCTCGGGCTCGTGCTGGCCGCCACACCTTTTTCCCTGACGACAGCGGACGAACTGGTGTGACCTGGTGAGAGTAATCACCGAGCCGAAGGTATACCTGGTCGGCCGCACCAGCATCGATCGCAGCGGGATTCAGCAGTTTCTTGACGACGAAACCACCAGCTGGGTCACCGACTCCGAGAACGGTAGTGAGTTGTTGTGCGAGGTTGCCGGTCGTATCTGCTATCTGAGCTTTGGCGAAAAACAGGGCAGGCGGTCCAACCATGACTATCTGACGAATATCATAGCGATGGAGCACGGCAGTGTTCTGGAGCACGCCGTCTGGAACTTCATCGTGACCGGCGTCTCACGCTCGTTTTCGCATGAGTTGATTCGGCACCGAGCCGGCTGGGGATACAGCCAACTCAGTCAGCGCTACGTGGATGAATCGGACACCGACTTTGTCGAGCCTCAGATTATTGCCGGCGATTCAGAACTGCATGCCATCTGGCTCGATGCGGTGCAACACGCGCACCATGCCTACCGCGCTCTTGCCGATGGCCTGACAGCTCGCATCTCGGCGGACTTCCCGGAGATGGGTGGCCGGAACAAGCGGAAAAAAGCGCGAGAGGCTGCCAGGAGTGTGCTGCCGAACGCAACTGAAACGAAGATATTGATGACCGCCAACGCCCGAGCACTTCGCCACTTTGTCGAGTACCGAGGCGCGGCGGATGCTGAACCGGAAATTCGTTGCGTGGCCATCGCGGTGCTGGGAATCATGCAAGTCGAAGCGCCCAACCTTTTTGGCGACTACCAAACCCGTGCCCTACCGGATGGAACAATGGCCGCTACGACCGGGCACAAAAAGGTATAAGGGCTCCGCACTCTAAAAGTGCCGCCAACCCTCATCGCTCAGTGCACAGCGTACGCCGTCTTCTCCTTCGAGAGCGATGCCTTCGACTGCGGGCAGTACCGTGCCAACGACGTAGAGGTGGTGGTCGCCGAGACACTGTTGTAGGTGTGCTACCGCAGCCGCGGGCAGCGCAACCAACAGTTCGTAGTCTTCGCCGCCGTACAGGGCGAGATCGACCGCCGATTGATGCAGCGCCGCCCCGACACTCCTGGTGAGGCCACTGATGGGCAGCGATGCGCTGTATAGCACTGCGCCCACTGCGCTCGCATCTGTGAGGCGCCGAAGGTCGCTGCCCAATCCGTCGCTCAGGTCCATCATGGCATGGGCCAGACCCGAGCCGGCGATCAACTTTCCCTGCGCTACTCGGGGACGTGGCAGGGCCAGATCGAGCCAATTACCCGCGCCCTGGAACCAGGGAAGGCCGGCTTCATGCGCAAGCCGGGCGGCTGCTCGCTCGCCAAGCGGGCCGGTGACCGCCAGCGTGTCTCCTGGGAGGGCGGTTGAGCGCAGCAGGATCGCCCCCTTCGGGACGCTCCCTAGAAGGGCGATATCAACAATCGCCGGGCCGGAAGTACGGGTCACGTTTCCACCGACGACCTGCACGCCAAACTGCCGGCCTTCCGCGCTCAGGCCTCGTATAATCGCTTCCGCACGGTTCAGGTCCATAGAGGGTGGCAAAGCAAGGGAGACGAGCGCGTAGCGCGGGGTGCCTCCCATGGCCGCTATGTCGCTGATGTTTACCGACATGGCTCGCCGGCCTATGGCTTCCTCAGGCCCCCCAAAGCGAAAGTGGACATCCTCGACCAGCATATCGATGGTGGCCAGCACGTATTCGTCGCCGGGCTGGTCCAGGACAGCGGTGTCGTCACCGATACCGACCACCGCCTCGCCGGAGCCAACTATGGACACGATGCGATCTATAAGCGAGAACTCTCCCACATCGTGCAGTGTCCTCGGTCGCGGTCTGTCCGTCATGCGCGCATGCTTCCTTCCAAGAGGCCCTGAATTATCGCGTTATGCTAGGGCCAGGACGGAGGTGTGATGATGAACAGGGATCAAGCGGAAGAGTTCCTCAAGCGTCAACGACAGGCTATTCTGGCAACGATCCGTACCGATGGGCGTCCGCAACTATCGAACGTCCTGAGCGCGTATGACGAGGGAAAGCTGCTCGTTTCCATCACCGAGACCAGGGCCAAGTTCAGAAACCTACAGCGCGATCCGCGAGCTACCATTCTGGTGCTTGGAGCCAACTTCTGGGAGTATCTGGTGGTCGATGGCCAGGCGAGCATGATTGGGTGGCCCGAAGCTCGGCCGTTACTTCGCCGGTACTACGAACTGGCGACGGGGAAGCCTCATCCCAATTGGGACGAGTACGACCAGTCTATGCGCGACGAAAAGCGTGTCATGCTCACGGTTTCCGTCGACCATGTGTATCCCTTGTCCGGTTAGCCCACTGGGGAGCGAAGGAGCCGGCATCGGCCGGCTCCTCTGATTTTTATTAGGGGTAAATGGATCGCGCGTTCGAGGCGTCGGCGACGGTCTGGACGGCTACGATATAGGCCGCGAGACGCATGTTTACATCGTGGTTCTCACGAGTCACCAGGACGCGATTGAAGGTCTGGCGCATGATGCGGTGTAATCGCTCGTTGACCTCTTCCTCACTCCAAAAGAAGTGTTGCAGATCCTGCACCCACTCGAAGTAGGAAACGGTGACGCCGCCGGCATTGGCCAGCACATCGGGCACCAGAAAGACACCGTTAGCATTCAAGATTTCGTCAGCTGCGGGCGTAGTTGGGCCGTTCGCGCCCTCGGTGATGATCCGGGCCTTGATCTGAGCCGCGTTCTCTTTGGTAATCTGATTTTCCATCGCGGCCGGCACCAGCACCGTTACCGGAAGGGTCATTAGTTCCTCGTTGGTCAGGCGATCCGCGTGTGGAAAGCCGCTCAGCGTGCCGTGTTCCTGGGTGTAGCGCAGCACATCGGGGAGGTTGAGACCCGCGTCATTGTAGATTCCTCCCGAAATGTCGCTGACGGCAACCACCTTGGCCCCTTGTTCGGCAAGCAAGCGAGCCGAATTGCTGCCGACATTGCCGAACCCCTGCACGGCGACACTCGCGCTGGCAAGGTCGATGCCCTGATGCTTCAGCGCTTCCAGGGTGACGATCATCACTCCGCGGCCGGTGGCCTCGTCCCGTCCCTGGGAGCCGCCGATGCTGAGCGGCTTGCCGGTCACGACGCCAGGCACGGAATATCCCTTGTGCATGCTGTACGTGTCCATCATCCAGGCCATGGTCTGCGCATTGGTTCCCATGTCCGGCGCTGGGATGTCGCTCTCCGGGCCAATTAACATGGTGAGTTCCGAGGTGAAGCGGCGAGTCAGATTCTCCAGCTCTCGCAGGCTTAGTTGCTTCGGATCAACCACCACGCCGCCCTTGGCTCCGCCAAACGGCAAGGTGAAGATGGCGCACTTCCAGGTCATCCACATGGCCAGTGCCTTCACCTCGGAGATGGTTACCGAGGGGTGGTAGCGAATTCCGCCCTTGGTGGGACCACGGTGCAGATTATGCTGCACCCGGAACCCAGTAAACAATCGAATCGAGCCGTCATCCATGTGGACTGGAAAATTTACCGTGAGAACGCGCTGCACATCGCGCAGAATCTCCCGTATGTTTGGGTCAACGTTCAAGTAATCCGCGGCGATGTCGAACTGTCGCTGGGCTGTGACGAAGGGATCAGGTCCCGCGTCCGCCCTCTTCGAAGCATTTTTCAGCTCTGCCGTCTGCACGCCTACACCATACCTTTCTGGCCTCTCGGGCTTGAGTTGGCTCGTCGCTATTGGGGCAAGTGATGTGCCACGCGATTCCCCCTACTGTTTACTCCAACGCTTCCCCCGACGCAAACCCGGGATGTACAGGCCTCCTTGGTTCAGCGCCAGGTCCTGCTCAGTGGACGCCCTCAAGCAGAATATGGTAGCCGCCACCGTGATATACGGTCCCGTTGAGGGGTAAAGTTATCGACTGCCCGGGCGCCAGGGCGGAGAACGGGGCGCTGGCAGAACCGCCCGCGGTGTATGCCACCCGTGCCACTCCGCTGAAGAGCTTGCCGCTGCGATTGATCACGGAGATGCTGCCCGCAGTACCCGGTCCGCTTCCAAAGGAGGCGTTGTAACCGACAACTAGCCAACTGGCCGGAACTCGGGTTAGGTTTGGAGTCGTCGCCGATCCGGTTGCGCTCGATGTTGTGCCCCGACTAACCACCGGCGCTGGAGTCCCGACCGATTGATTCCCGGCCAGGCCGGGACTTTGGGCGATTGGTTGACCGGTATACCCATTGGTCGGTGCATAGGTGGGAACCGGCGTGACCACGGATTGTGCGACCGCGGCCGGGGGGCTGACCGGCGCGGCAGCCACCTGATGCTGAATTTTGGTCGCTTGCCGCTGCGCAGTATTCAGGATGGATCTGGCCTGCCGGTGTGCCTTCGCCGTCTCCTGAGAGACAATGCTGTGACCGGCGACCTGAGCTTTTTGTACGATCGCGGTTGCCTGGGCCTGGGCTCGAGCGAGGTTCTGCAGCGCGATGGTCGTGGAAGGGCTAGTTCCCGGGGTGGCGTGCTTGGCCGTCGGTTTGCTACTTCCTGCCAGTTTGTTGGAAACAAAGGCACCGGCGCTCACAACCCCGACCAGGGCAAAGAGCAGCACCGCGATTACGGCGATAACCGCCACTCCGTTTACAGGCTTGCGACCCCGCGGGCGGTTCTTTGGCTGGACGCTGGTTCGACCCACATATTCCTCCTGTTTAATACCTGCGCGAATTATAGTCGAGCGAATTGGTGGCGTGCAGTGTGCCGGCCCCTGGCGGACGGCTTTTCTCGCCGCTGGCCGGCAGTCGGTTTTTTCATGGGGAACGCCGTTGCTAGCATGAGGGTGTCCGCCGACTGGCGGCTTGCACGATTGCAATGAGGTTCACAGGACCCAGGAGGTCAAGATGGTGACAGAAACCAGAGTCCACGCGGACGAGACGACAGCAACTCCTGCTGTCCGGCTCGAAACGAATGGGCCGATTGCCTATATCAAGATCCACAAACCCAAGCTCAATTTGTACGATCGCCAGTTCATTGTCCAGTTGAACGACGCCATCGACGAGATTCGCTTTAATAACGACATCAAGGTCGTGGTCATGATGAGCGAACTGGAGAAAGTCTTCTCCGCCGGCGCCGATATTCACATGCTCAAGGCCAGCCAGCCGGACTTCAAGGCCTCGTTCTGCCTGGGTGCCCAGGAGACCCTGGGTAAGATCGAGCGCACCGCTAAAGTCTTCCTGGCGGCTCTGCATGGACACACGGTGGGAGGTGGCCTTGAGATAGCACTTGCCACCGACATACGCTTCGCCTCCAACAGTCCTCAAATGCAGATTGGGCTGCCGGAAGTAAAGCTTGGTGTGCTGCCCGGAACCGGCGGGACGCAGCGCCTGTCGCGCCTCATCGGGAAGTCGCGGGCACTGGACCTCATGATTACGGGTCGTGTGCTCAGTCCACAGGAGGCGCTCGACTACGGCATTGTGAACTACATTTATCCTCCCGCGGAGCTGATGGAGAAGGTGGAAGAGTACGCCCTCGCCATCGCCAATGGCGCGAGCAAAGCCGTGGGCTTGATCAAGCAGGCGGTGGTGCAGGGCACCGAAGTCCATCTGGACGCTGGTTTTTTCATGGAACGCGAACTGCAGAATCGTCTCTTCGTGTCGCAGGACGCCCAGGAAGGTCTCCAGGCGTTTATCGACAAGCGAGTACCGGAATTTAAAGGCAAGTAGTACGATGAGGGGCGCCACCACACTTGTGGTGGCGCTTTTTTCTTTGCTGAGAGCCATTCCGGCCTGGCGCCGGAAACAAGTGAGCGTGGGAGCCGGCCGTGGTTGCAATCGATCTAAAGCAGTATCAAATGGTTATCAATGGGGAACTGACAGATAGCGCCTCGGGCGAGACCATGGAGGTGGTGAATCCGGCCACCAACGAGATCATCGGCACGGTGCCGAAGGCGTCCGAAACGGATGTCGATCGCGCTGTTGCCTCGGCCCGTGCCGCCTTCGAGGGCGCGTGGCAGCGCGTGTCCGTGTCGAAGCGTACGCGCTTGATGATGCAGGTCGGGCAGATCGTTCGCGAGCGCGTCAACGAACTGGCCGAATTGGAAACCCTCAATTCCGGGAAGGCTATTTCGTCTTCAAAGGGGGAGATCCTGGCGGCCGTCGAGGACTTCGAGTTCTACGCAGGGGCCACCACCAAACTGACCGGTGAGACGATTCCCGCCCCGCATGGCATGCTCTATTACACGCTGCGCGAACCCTTGGGTGTGGCAGGCCAGATTATTCCCTGGAATTACCCGTTCCTGATGGCCTCCTGGAAGGTTGCCCCGGCCCTTGCAGCAGGCAATACGGTGGTGTTGAAACCAGCGAGTCTGACCCCATTGACGGCGTTCAAGATGGGCGAAATCTGTCTGGAGGCAGGCATACCAGCCGGAGTCGTCAACGTCATTTCGGGGCCGGGAGCGAAAATTGGCGCGTATCTCGCCAGCCACCCCGGTATCGATAAAGTGGCATTCACGGGAGAGACCGCGACCGGGCGGCTCATCATGCAAATGGCCGCGGGCACCATGAAGCGCGTGACGCTGGAACTGGGCGGAAAGTCACCGAACATTGTCTTCGATGACGCCAACCTGGAGGACGCGGTGAACGGGTCCCTGTTCGCTATCTTCTACAACGCGGGGCAATCCTGTGAGGCTCGTTCCAGAATCTTCGTCCAGGAGGATATCTATGGCGAGTTCTGCGACAGGTTTGCGCACAAGGCACAGCAGATTCGCGTGGGCGACCCAACCGACCCGACTACTCAAATCGGCGCGATCATCTCGCCAGGACAGCTGGAGGGGATAGAGGAGTACATTGCGAGCGGGAAGCAGGAGGGGTGTCGCGTGCTGGCGGGTGGCGAACGACCCTCGGACGCGAACTTGCAGCGCGGTAATTATCTGTTGCCGACAGTCCTGGTCGATGTCCGAAATGACATGCGGGTAGCACAGGAGGAGATATTCGGTCCAGTGGTCGTGGTCATCCCCTTCAAGAATGAGAAGGATGTGATCGCCATGGCGAACGACACGATGTACGGTTTGGCCGGCACGTTGTGGACCAACGATGTGGGACGTGCCCATCGAGTGGCGGTCGCCGTGCGCACCGGCGTCATGGGCATCAACACTCACGCCACCGCCATGCCGGGCCTGCCCTTTGGCGGCTACAAGCAATCGGGCATTGGCCGAGAGCGTGGCTTCGAGACGCTCAAGCAGTACACGGAGGTCAAGAGCGTCATCGTCAATACCAGCGAGCGCGGCTCCAACCCCTGGAAGCTGTAACGGTCGATGGATCTGCACGACGCGGTGGTGGTTCAGGCCGTTCGTACACCAATAGGCAAGTATGGGGGGGCGCTCAAAGATGTCCGTCCCGATGACCTGGCAGCGCAGGTTATCCGGGAGGTCGTGGAACGCGCCGCAATAGACCCCGCTCTGATTGACGATGTGTTCTGGGGCGCCGCGAACCAGGCCGGCGAAGACAACCGCAACGTGGCTCGCATGGCGACCTTGCTTGCCGGGCTGCCGATCGAAGTGCCGGGAGCAACTGTCAACCGACTCTGTGGTTCGGGCTTACAGGCAGTGGTGTCGGCGGCGCGGGAAATACAGGTGGGAGCGGCCGAGGTGGTCGTGGCGGGCGGTGTTGAAAGCATGACACGCGCCCCGTTCGTTCTCCCCAAGCCGGCTGACTCCTATCCTCGGGGAAATCAGACCATGTACGACACCACGCTGGGTTGGCGCATGGTCAATCCGCGCATGCAGGCGTTATATCCACCTATCAGTTTGGGGGAAACGGCTGAGCGGGTAGCTGAACGGTACGATATCTCCCGAGCCGATCAGGACGCCTGGGCGCTGCGGAGCCACCGGCGAGCGACGGCGGCCCAGGACGATTGCCGCCTTTCAGAGGAAATTGTGCCGGTGACGATACCGCAACGCAAGGGCGATCCGGTCGTCGTCGAGCGGGACGAAGGCCCGCGCCGCGACACCTCTCTGGAAAAACTCTCTCGCTTGCGACCGGCCTTTCAGCAGGACGGTACGGTGACCGCCGGTAATTCCTCCCAGTTGAACGATGGCGCTGCTGCCCTGCTCTTGATGTCGGCTCGCCGTGCCAGGGACCTCGGTCTGGATCCGCTCGCTCGATTCGTGGATGCCGCCACGGCGGGCGTTCATCCCGACTACATGGGCATTGGGCCCGTTCCCGCTACCTGTAAGCTGCTTGCGCGTCACGGCCTTTCGACCTCGGATCTCGACCTCGTCGAACTGAATGAAGCCTTCGCGGCGCAGGTGCTGGCCTGTATCAGTGAGTTAGGGCTCGATGAAGAGCGGGTTAATCCGAATGGCGGCGCAATCGCCCTTGGTCATCCCCTTGGCGCCAGCGGTGCCCGGCTGGTGGGAACACTGGTACGCGAACAGCAGAGACGCGAGGCGCGTTTTGGCCTGGCTACCATGTGCATTGGCGTGGGGCAGGGGATCAGCGCCCTGTTCGAGCGTGCGGCATGAGCGACCGGGCGCCGGTTCAACCGGTTGAGGCCGCCACGGTGATTCTGGTTCGAGAACCGAGCGACCCCGGTCGCGGCTGGGAGTGTTTTATGGTGCGACGCCACGTCCGCAGCGATTTTGCAGCGGATGTGTTCGTGTTTCCTGGCGGCAAGGTGGACCCGGCCGATCGCGATCCCGGTCTTCTTGAGGTTCTTGCGACAGACGACGGTGTGGAGAACGACGATGCTGGAGGGACAGCATGGCTTGGGCTGCGCGTTGCCGCGCTGCGTGAACTGTTTGAAGAAGCAGGAGTCATACTTGCGCGGGAAACGGCCGCTGGGAGCGACACAGAGCTCTTGGCGGCATCCCGTGCGCTGGCACGAAGCAACTTGCAGAGCGGCCGTCTGACCATGCTGCAAGTCGCCCGCGAATTCGGCTGGTGTCTCGAGATCATGCAACTCCACCCCTTTTCGCGCTGGATCACGCCGGACACGCTCCCCAGGCGCTACGACACTCACTTTTTTGTGGCGCGCCTCCCAGCCGACCAAAAACCGCTGCACGATGCGATTGAGACCACCGACAGCCTCTGGATTTCACCGGAGGATGCGCTACAGCGCGCTGAGGGGGGAGACTTCCCACTGGTCTTCGCCACGGAAAAGCATCTGGAACGGATGGCGCGCTACTCGGCCATCAATGAGCTGATCGACGCCACCACGCCGGCAGACCTGGAAGCGGTCATGCCGCGCATTATCGAGCGGGACGGAACGATCGCGTTCTTGCTGCCCGGCGATGCAGGCTACTGATCGATGGCCGCGAATTTTTCTCCAGCACCTCGGACGTGTCCCTCGATTTGCAGCTTCTCTAGTTGAGCTTGTACGGAGCCTGCCGCGAGCCCGTGTAGACGTGTATCTACATTCTGGTAGAGACGTTCTACCAATTCCTGGATGGTGGCAGGCCCATCGCGCAGGGCTTCGAGTACCTGTGCTTCGCGTTGCTCGCGGTGGCGCAGATACTGCCCGATCTTGGCAGCTGGATCGGTGATAAGCGGACCGTGACCGGGAGCAATGATCCGCGCGTCGAGGTTCTGAAGCCGCCGCAGTGTTTCCATATAGCGGATCATGTTGCCCTGCGGCGGGGCGATCAGCGTGGTCCCGCGGCCCAGAATCGAGTCGCCGGCGAAGAGGATGTGGGCGCCTTCCAGCCAGAAGGCTACATGGTCTTCAGAGTGGCCTGGGCTCGGCACGACGTGGAGCGTGTCGTCATCAGTGGGAAAGCTTTGAGTTGACCCGTACGTGCGGTCAACCGGTAACGCTATGTTCTCCTCGGTTGCCAGCTGATCTGAACTCCACACCGGAACTGAAAGCGACTCCGCCAGTCGATCCGCACCCGGGGCATGATCGGGATGTCCGTGGCTCAACAGAATCGCAACGACCCGGACATCTGCGTTACGCAGCCAGTCACCTAATTGGTCCTGGTACGGCGCGTGGGCTGGACCCGGGTCGATCACGTAGGCGGTGGACCGGCCCACCACGAAGGTGTGGGTGCCGTCCAGAGTCTTCGGACCGGGATTAGGCGCCGTAAACATCCAGACAGCCGGCTGCTGTGATATTTGCTCTTCATTCAGCATTGCGACCTCTTCCTTTGGCCATCGTATGGTTCTCTACCTCGTCTTCTGTCTAGTATCAAGCAATCCCCGCAAGCAATCCTCGAAGGAACGGTGAGCATGGATACCGACCAATCGCAAGTAACGATGGACAAGATTGTGGCCCTCGCCAAGCGGCGTGGCTTCGTGTTTGGCAGCAGTGAAATTTATGGTGGATTGAGCGGTTTTTGGGACTATGGTCCACTCGGCGTAGAACTGAAGCAGAACATCAAGCGCTCCTGGTGGCGCACCAATGTGCACCTCCGGGACGACGTGGTCGGGCTGGATTCCTCACTTGTTATGCCGCCTGCTGTTTGGGCGGCGTCTGGGCACCTGGAAAACTTCAACGACCCGCTGGTCGAGTGTCAGCAATGTAAACGTCGTTTTCGCGAAGACGACCTGGCCGGCTCCTCGGTCTGTCCCGCCTGTGGCGGGATGCTGACCGAACCTCGCCAGTTCAACACCATGTTTCAAACGCACGTTGGTCCCCTGGCGGACGACGCCTCCGTCGCATATCTTCGTCCAGAGACAGCTCAAGGCACATTCGTCAATTTTAAGAACGTCTTGCAGACCACGGCTCGCAAGGTTCCGTTCGGCATTGCACAGATCGGCAAGTCGTTTCGAAACGAGATCACAACCGGCAACTTCATCTTCCGCAGCCGTGAATTTGAGCAGATGGAGCTGGAGTTCTTTGTGCGACCAGGTACCGACGATGAATGGTTTCAATTCTGGCGCACCGAGCGGATGCGCTGGTGGACCGAGGACCTTGGGGTCAACTCGGAGAAGCTTCATCTGCGCGATCACGAACGCTCCGAGCTGTCACACTACTCCAAGCAAACGGCTGACATTGAGTATGAATTCCCGTTTGGCATCAAAGAATTGGAGGGTATCGCGGACCGGACTGACTTTGATCTCAAGGCCCATATAGCGGGCTCCACAGCCGACCTTTCCTACTACGACGATGACACGGCGGAGCGGTTTGTCCCCTATGTGATTGAGCCGGCAGTCGGTGTCGATCGAACCTTTTTGGTGGTCTTGCTCAACGCCTATGCCGAGGAGCAGACCGGACCCAAGGCGAGCGACCGGCGCACTGTGCTCCATCTGAAGCCGCACCTCGCGCCCTACAAGGTTGCTGTCTTTCCGCTGGTGGCCAACAAGCCGGATATCGTTGAGCGCGCCAGGCAGGTGTATCGTACCCTCAAGCCGCACTTTCCAGTCGCCTGGGACTCCATCGGAAACGTCGGTAAGCGATATCGCCGCCAGGATGAAATCGGTACTCCATGGGCGGTCACGGTCGACTATCAGACCCTGGAGGACGGCACGGTGACGGTCCGAGATCGGGACACGATGCAGCAGGAGCGGCACCCCGTGGACTCGCTACCACAACTGTTCCGAGAGCGATTAGGCCCAACATAACGGCAGTATAATGACACGACTGACTTCGGCCGGAGCCGAATCGAATAGTGCATGAGATGGCAAAGACGGCCAGTTACGCTGTCTTTTTGTAGGGTGGGACACACGAGGGAGAAGGCATGGCACAGACACTGACTGACAAGTCCGAGGCGCCCGCGGCGCACGGCAAGTGGGTCTACCTCTTCGAAGAGGGCAACGCGGGTATGCGCGACCTGCTGGGTGGAAAAGGCGCCGGCGTCGCGGAGATGACACAGGCGGGTCTTCCCGTGCCTCCCGGCTTTACCATCACCACCGCGGCCTGCAATGCCTACTACGACGCCGGGCAGCAGTTCCCGCATGGCCTATGGGATCAAGCGAAGCAGGCCATGAAAGACGTCGAGGAAAAAACAGGCAAACAATTCGGGAAACCGTCGAATCCTCTACTGGTATCGGTTCGCTCCGGCGCAAAGTTTTCCATGCCCGGCATGATGGACACGGTACTGAACCTGGGGCTGAACGACGAGACCACGCAAGGGACTGCGCAGCAAAGTGCCAACTCCCGCTTTGCCTATGATGCGTATCGCCGGTTCATCCAAATGTTCGGCAAAATTGTGCTCGACATCGACCCGGACCTGTACGAGCAGGCTCTCGAAGAAAAGAAGCAGGAAGCCGGAGTGGTCACGGATGCCGACCTGGATGTGGCGGCTCTCCAGCAGTTGGTGGAGCGTTTCAAGGCTATTACGCGAGAGCAGTTCGGACGCGACTTCCCGACCGATCCCTACGAGCAATTACAGCAGGCGATCGCGGCTGTGTTCCGAAGCTGGAACGGCGAGCGCGCGCGTGCCTATCGCCAGTCGGAGGGCATTCCAGACGACCTGGGGACCGCAGTCAACGTGCAGACCATGGTGTTCGGCAATATGGGCAACGATTCCGGCACGGGCGTTGCCTTTACGCGCAATCCCTCGACCGGCGAGGCCAAACTGTTCGGCGAATATCTGATCAATGCGCAAGGCGAGGATGTGGTGGCCGGTATCAGGACTCCCAAGCCGATCAGCGCCTTGCATCAGGAAATGCCGCAGGCGTATCAGGAGTTTCAGGATATCGCCACACGCATGGAGCGACACTACCGCGACATGCAGGATCTCGAGTTCACCATCGAACGTGGCAAGCTCTACATGTTGCAAACCCGCAACGCCAAAAGAACGGCAGCGGCGGCGGTGAAGGTCGCCGTGGACATGGTCAACGAGGGATCGATATCGCGCCAGGAAGCGCTGATGCGAGTTGACCCCAAGCACGTCGTGCAACTGCTGCTGCCCCGCTTCGACGATCACGCTCGTCAGCAGGCCATCGACACCGGTAAACTGATTGCCAGCGGCCTGAACGCCTCTCCTGGGGCAGCTGTGGGCAAAGCGGTCTTCGATGCCGATCGGGCGGCTGAGCAGGGTAATGCGGGCGAGGCGATTATTCTGGTTCGCCCGGAGACATCGCCCGATGACGTGCATGGGATGATCGCGGCACGCGGCATACTGACGGCCCGCGGCGGCGCGACTAGCCACGCGGCGGTGGTTGCCCGAGGGATGGGCAAACCGTGTGTAGCGGGTGTCGAGTCGCTCAAAATCGATTTGGGCGCGCGAACCATGACCTCGAATGGGAACCAGGTACGCGAGGGCGATGTCATCAGTATTGATGGAGCCACCGGCGAAGTCTTCCTGGGCGAGATTCCAGCGATTTCCCCGCGATTCTCAGAAGAGAGAGAACTGGCTGAGATTCTGGCCTGGTCGGACGACATCCGCCGGTTGCAGGTCTGGGCTAATGCGGACTACCCGCGCGATGCCGAGCGCGCTCGCGAGTACGGCGCCCAGGGAATCGGCCTGTGCCGCACCGAGCACATGTTCTTTGAAGAGGAACGGCTGCCGATCGTGCATCAGATGATCCTTTCCGCCGAGGAAGCCAACCGTCTCCAAGACGAGGTTTCAAAGCTGGAGGCTGATGCCGACCAGAGAGGGCGGCAGGATGGACGCGCACAGGAGGCGCTGAGGGCCGCGCGCCAACGAGTCGAGGGATCCCAGGCGGTTCGAGACTACCAGGATGCGCTGCGGAAACTGCTGCCCATTCAGACCCAGGATTTTCGTGGTGTGCTCCAGGCCATGCAGGGGCTGCCGGTGGTCATTCGTCTGATCGACCCTCCCTTGCATGAGTTCCTGCCGTCTTACGACGAGTTGATCGAAGAGGTCACCACCCTGCGCATTCGAGGCAACGACCCGTCTGAACTGAAGAAAAAGGAGCATTTGCTCCAGACCGTTGCCGGTATGCGGGAACAAAACCCGATGCTGGGACTGCGCGGTATCCGGCTGGGAATCCTTTATCCAGGCATCATCGATATGCAGGTTCGCGCAATCCTGACCGCGGCGGTGGAACTGCAAGGGGAAGGCGTTGATGTTCGCCCCGAGATAATGGTGCCGTTGGTTGGCACGGCCAATGAGATGAAGACCGCCAAGGAACGTATCGAGCGGGTGGCGAGTGAGGTCCTCGGCGAATCGAACGCTGCGGTGCATTACAAGATTGGGACCATGATCGAAATCCCACGCGCCTGTCTGACGGCCGATAAGATCGCCGAAGATGCGGAGTTCTTCAGCTTCGGTACCAACGACCTGACCCAGACGGCGTTCGGCTACTCACGCGACGATGCTGAGGGTAAGTTTCTACTGAAGTACGTCGAGATGGGTATCCTTCCCACCAACCCCTTCCAGGAATTGGATCGAGAAGGTGTGGGTAAGCTGATGAAAATGGCCGTTCAGGCAGGCCGCGAGACGCGGCCCGATCTGGAGATCGGCATCTGTGGCGAGCATGGCGGCGACCCAAGTTCCGTCGAGTTCTGCAATTCGATCGGCCTGAACTACGTCAGTTGTTCACCGTTCCGCGTGCCGGTGGCTCGACTGGCCGCCGCACAGGCAGTGATTGCGGAACAGACGTCCAGGTCCGAGACACGATAGGGCGATGGCTCTATGGCAGGGCGGGGAGCTGAGGTTCCCCGCTCTCTGCTCATTTCCCTGGTGGCCACAGTGGACAACGTCCTTTAGTCCTCTACCACAGTCGTAATCTCATGCTTGGCCAGCAGCGACCCCGGGTAGTGGCGACGAGCGCTACGCCCGAGACTTCGTCCCCCAGTGCAGGGCTACCGTACCGAAGTTAAGTATGCGGTAATGCACGGCGCGGAGACCCGCCGTCTGCATCATTCGGCCCAAGGTGGGCGCATCCGGGAAATCCTGGACCGACTCAGGGAGATATGTATATGCTTCGCGCGCCTGTGCCAGCACCTGGCCCAGGCGCGGTATTACCTGATCCATGTATCCTCGGGCCAATGCATTATTGGGTGGGGTGAGTTCAAGAATAACGACTCTCTTGTCGGATCGAGTCACGCGTGTCATCTCTGCCAGCGCGTGTTGGCGGTTGTCCATGTTCCGCAGCCCGAATCCGCACACCGTGGCGTCGAATGAATCGTCGGCATAATTCAAGGCATGCGCATCCCCTGGTTCGAACGATACCGGCAGAACGTGGCCGGCTATTTTTCGGCGCGCTTGCTCAAGCATGGCGGGAACAATGTCGATTCCCAGTACGTGACCGCCCCGTCCAACCTGCTCTGCCAGCTCGAGGGCAAGATCGCCGGTGCCGGTAGCCACGTCAAGGGCGGTATCTCCTTCGCTCAGGTTTGCGGCATGGGCCGCTTGACGACGCCAGCGCTGATCCTGCCCCAACGTCATCACCCAGTTCATCACATCGTACCGCTCGGCGATCGCGTCGAACATTCGGGCGACATACGCGTAGCGCTCGCCGGACCACGGCTCGGACATGGCACCCTCCTGTTCGTTCGCGTCACGTAAACGGAAGATACTGCCCTGCTGCGCGGCGCGCCTCGATCAGTACCTATCCGCTGGCTTGGATGACTTGTGCTACGGAGCTGAAACTTCCGGAATAGCGATCCTGAGGGGTGCATAGACCGGGGTCAACCAGTCCAGGTACTTGGGATGCCGCCCCTTCACCACGTCAAAGTACAGACTCTGGAGGCCGCTGGCTATGGGACCGATACGTCCATTGCCGATATTCCGACGGTCGACAGAGATAATCGGAGCCACCTGCACACCCGTTCCAGTCAGAAACATTTCGTCCGCATAGTAGAGTTCACTCCGCGACACCATACGAGCCATCGTAGGGATTCCCAACTCATCGTGAGCGAGCTTACTGATAATGTCGCGCGTATACCCTTCCAGAATGGTGTCGGAGACCGAGGGCGTAATGAGTACGTTGTCGCGCACCATGAACAGATTGGCCGAACTCGCTTCCGAGACATAGCCCTGAGGGTTCAGTACGATTGCCTCATCGTATCCATTGACCACCGCCTCGTCCTTGGCCAGGGCGCTGTTGATATAGTTCCCGGTTATTTTGGCCCGAGCTGGGATGGCGTTATCGTCGCTCCGCTTCCAGGAACTCACACATACAGCGAGTCCTCGATCTAGATCGACATAATTGCCGAACGGGCTCACGAACATGGTGAAATCGTCGGCCACGCCGTTCATCGAAACCCCAATGTGCTCGGAAGACTTGTAGGCCAGCGGTCTGATATAGACATCTTCGCGATAGCCGTGCATCTTCACCAGTCGCACCGTAAGATCGACTAACTCGTCCGCGCTGAACGGCACCTCGATGCGCACCATGCGCGTATTGCGCAGGAAGCGAACGAAGTGATCGCGCAGGACGACCAGATAGAGTTCCTCCTTTTCGTCGTTCCAGTACCCGCGGATGCCCTCGAACACGCCGGTTCCATAGTTCAGAGCGTGCGTCATGACGCTGACCTTGGCCTCCTCCAGAGGAACAATCTTTCCCTGAAAAAAGGCGTATTTCTGCATCGTGGAATTAATCACGTATTCATACTCCCCTAAGCGGCAACTGCAACAAGGCCCTGAGGCAGTTTTATTATAGGCTTCGCCACTGCCATGGCTCAGGCCCAGGGCGTGAGTGTTGCTCTGCTTCGGCGGAGAGTGGTGGGCGCGACAGGACTCGAACCTGTGACCACGCGGATGTAAGCCGCGCGCTCTACCAACTGAGCTACGCGCCCGATCAAGGTTGCCGGATACGGCTGCTCATTGTATCCTCTGGCTATTTGAGGCTTTCAACCTTGCTCAACGCAATCATCAGCCGATCTCGTACGCGCTCTCGACCGAGCACCAGCATAGTGTCGAATAACGGGGGCGTTGCCGTCCGTCCCGTGATGGCAACGCGGATTGTGCTAAAAGCAATGCCCGGTTTCACCTCGAGTCGGTCGGCGAGCGCGCGAAACGATGCTTCGAGGGGGTCGTGCTCGAACGGCTCATCACGGTTGATGACGTTCAATGCCTCTTCTAGCACGGCGCGCGCCGTCTCGACGGTCGACTTTTTGCCAACCAGAAATACCGGGTCGTACACGAGGTCGCGGTCGAAGAAAAATGCAATGGCATCGGGTGTTTCAGCCAAGGTCTTTACGCGCTCCTGCTCCAGACGCAGCGCTTTTGAGGCAAATTCAATCTCGTCCTGGCTGGGCGGAGTGGCGACTAGCCCGTGCATCTGAAGAAAGGGGAGAGAGCGACGCGTAAATTCGTGAAGTGGCAAGGTGCGTATGTGTACTGCATTCATCCACTCCAGCTTTTCTTCGCTAAAGGAGGCGCCGGACTTACCAATCTTCGTAATGTCGAACACCTCGATCAGTTCGGCGGGCGAGAAAATCTCACGCTCACCGGCATATGCTGCGCCGACGGTGGCAACGTAGTTCAGCAGAGCCTCCGGCAGGTATCCATCATTGCCATACGCTGTCACAGCATCGGCCCCATGCCGCGCGGAGAGCTTGCCACCTTCCATTCCGAGCACCAGGGGATGGTGGGCAAACGTGGGGGGAGGCTTACCGAGGAAACCGTAGAGCAGCACTTGACGTGGTGTGTTCGGGACATGATCCTGACCCCGAATCACATGCGTGATGTTCATGGTCAGGTCATCGACCACCACGGCAAAGTTGTATGTCGGAATGCTGTCGTTCTTGATGATGATCGAGTCGTCGATCTCGCTGTTCTGAACCGTGACCTGACCGACGATCAGATCGTGGAAACTTGTGGACCCGACGTCGGGCACCGCCATCCGCAGCACCGGGCGTATGCCGCTTGCTTCCTTTTGCGCTCGCTCAGAATCGGACAGGAAGCGGCAAGTTTTAGGATAGCGATAGGCGCGTCGTTCCTGCTCGGCCTGTTTGCGTTGTGCGTCTAGCTCGGCCGTACTGCAGTAGCACCAGTATGCGTGATCACTCCGGATTAGCTGTTCTGCATACTCGCGATATGTATCGAGCCGACTCATCTGGAAGTACGGTCCGAATGGTCCGCCGACGTCCGGCCCTTCGTCCCAGTCGAGACCCAGCCAGTGCAATGATTCGAGAATGTTTGTGAGGTACTCCGGGCGGGAGCGCTTCTGGTCGGTGTCCTCGATGCGCAAGACAAAGGTGCCCCCGTGATGACGCGCGAACAGCCAATTGAGGATCGCGGCCCGCGTGCGGCCAATATGGAAAGGGCCGGTTGGGCCAGGGGCCATCCGTACCCGGACCCCGGATAGCTTTTCCGTCACTGTTGATCTCCTGGACCCAGTTTGTCACGAATGACCCTGCCTGTCGTTATGGCGCGGCAGGCAGAGACGGCTCGTACCGGCAGAGGCGGCTCTTCATCGTACGCGCGGTTCGTATAATAGCGGCGATGCTTCCTGCATACTTCGGGTCAATCGGAATGCTGCTATGACGCGTAAGCTGTCGCTCACCGACGTGGACGTGCAGGGTAAACACGTTTTTGTGCGGGTGGATTTTAACGTGCCGCTTACCGATCGAGGAACACCGGCGGATGACACCCGAATTCGTGCCGCACTTCCCACCATTCGGTATCTCCTTGATCATGGCGCGGCGGTCATTCTGGCCTCACACCTGGGAAGGCCCAAGGGAACGGAGCAGGACTCTCTGCGGATGGCTCCGGTCGGCGAGCGCCTATCGGAATTGTTAGGTATCGGAGTGTTACTCGCGCCAGATTCGGTTGGACCTGACGTAGAAAAGATGGTCGGTACGCTAGAGCCTGGGCAGGTGCTGCTGTTAGAGAATCTGCGCTTCCATACGGAAGAGGAACGAAACGATCCAGAGTTTGCTCGTCAACTTGCCAATGGGGCGGAACTCTACGTCAACGACGCGTTCGGCACGGCACATCGTGCACATGCCTCGACGGTCGGTATTACCAGGTATTTGCCGTCGGTCAGTGGCCTGTTAATGCAGCGCGAGCTCGACGAGCTCGGGTCTGCCCTACGCGATCCCATGCGTCCTCTAGCCGCACTCATCGGCGGCGCGAAAATCTCCTCCAAAGTTGGGGTCTTGACTCACCTCCTTGCTGTCGCCGATGTGTTTCTGATTGGCGGAGGGATGGCGAACACTTTGCTCAAGGCACAAGGATTGGATGTGGGTGCTTCACTGGTAGAGGACGATAAGGTGCAGGTGGCACGGGACTTCTTGGAACAAGCCAAGGAGGCTGGCCGCGAGGTCTATCTGCCGGTGGACGTGATAGTGGCCGAACGCGTTGCTGTGGATGTGGCCGGTAAGGTGGTGCCGGTTGAGCACGTACCCGATGGGTGGGCCATTGTCGACATTGGGCCCGCCAGCATCAAAGCCTTTACGGCGGTGTTGTCTGTGGCCGGGACGGTTATCTGGAACGGGCCCATGGGCGTGTTTGAGATACCTGCCTTTGCCACCGGGACGCGAGAGCTGGCTCTTGGCCTGGCGGAGAGCTGCGCCCGTACCATAGTGGGAGGTGGCGACTCAGTTGCTGCCGTGGAGCAAACCGGTGTGGCGGATCGCATGGCGCACATCTCCACCGGAGGTGGCGCCTCGCTTGAATTTTTGGAGGGGCGAGAATTGCCGGGCATCGCCGCTCTCGGCGATGCTTCGTCTTACAAGGAGTAGATGGTGAATCTCTCAGATGCGGGTGAAGGGCAACCTCTCTCCTGGAAAGCCATCCTGGAGAATACCTCGGTCTATTCGTCCGACGGAGACCGGGTCGGTGCAGTTCACGAGGTACTCGGTTCGGACCAGCAAGATATCTTTCATGGCATCGTCGTTCGTCACGGCGTGATCAACGGCGACGTAATGATTCCAGCCGATCAGGTGTGGCAAATCACAGACCGCCGGATCGACGTATCGCTTGGGACCGAGCAAATACGAGCGTTGAGTCCCCACGTGGACGAGGATTCGTACCGACTTGGGCTGGTTGGACTCTTCCGTAACAAATTGGGCTGGGTCCCAGACAGACGAGAACCGGAATAGGAGGATCATTGCCGCGTTACGATCTGCCCAGGTGCAGCGTTATTCCATAGTATGGGCACGGGAGAGTCCGCGCCACAGCGGAAATACCCTGCATTTTTGAGCTGGACACTAACAGGTCCACGACACTACAGTACCAGGAGGAAGGTAACTCGATGTCTCAACGAATCAAACTGGCCGCTTCGCTGGTCGGAGCAGGGGCGCTGGTCGCTTCGGTGTTCAGCAACGCCCTGGCAAGCCGCCCGTCTCCACTTCACGACCAAGCGACCGCACATCGCAAGGATTACACGGTCAACGGGCGACTGACCGTCACCGATGTCCTGCGGGTGCAGAAGAACATCTCGGTTTTTGGGAACTTTTACGCCAAGAAGAAAGCTGAAGTCGACAAGGGCCTGCTGGTCAAGAATGGATTGAGCAGTGACAACCTGGTAGTAACCGGCGGGACCAAGCTGGGCGACGTTATTTCGTCGGGCAATCTGCAGGCCAACACCCTCACCTCGGCCGGCAGCATCAGTGGCGGCTCGCTGGCATTAACTGGAGCAGCAACCGTGGGCAGCACGTTGACCGCGTCGGGGCGGATCAGCGCAAACGGTGTGGACGCTGGGGCGGGTGGCCTCACGACATCCGGGACGCTGAATGCGGCGAGCCTCACCACGGCAGGTACCGTGGCGGCCGGAAACATTACGGCAACGGGTATCGCCGATACCGGTACACTGTCGGCCGGCAGCATCTCGTCGACCGGTACACTGAGCGCCGGCGCGGCAACCTTCACTAATATTACTGCCACTGGCGCCGTTGACCTCAGCAAAGCCACGGTTACCGGGCTCTCGCTCAGCAATCTGTCGGGCGGCGGCGCGCTGAGTCTTCAGTCGTTGACGCTTGGTACCGCGAACACCGCCGCCACTACCGGGCCGCTCACTCTGCTAGGCCCGAACAACGCTAGCGCCTCTCTCGCCGTCAATTCCAGCGGTGCCCTCACCGCTACCACGCTTTCACTGGCTACCAACTTAAACGTGGGCGGCGCGGGAGTCGTGGGCGGCGATCTCAGCGTCAACGGCGCAACCGGCTTGATCGCAAATGGTATCCGAGCACTTCCCACCACGGCCGGGGCCAACACGCTGGGCACGCTTACTCTGACCGGCGCCAACGTCAACGTTGCCGGCAACCTGGCGGTCTCCGGTAACTTTTCACTGGCCGGTACATCCACCTTCGCCCTCAGCAATCTGGTTGCCCCCAATACGTCGGGGACATCCACGCCGGGCCCCCTGGGATTGCAGGGAAGCACCATCTCGCTGACCGGCAATGTGGTCGATACGGGTCCGACGGCGCTCAACGGCAATACCACACTGGGCAGCACGACTGATTTGATAGCCGCGCCCTCCAGCCACATCGTGGCGAACGGAAACCGGGATCTGGCCGGCACGGTGACTGCCAACATTCCCACGGGTACCACGGCCAACACAGCCATAACGGCCGCCTCTGTTACGTTTACGAGAGCCTACGGCAGTACACCGGTGGTGGTCGTGACTCCGACCAGCCCATTTGTCAGCACGGGTGATCGGTACTACGTGACTCCCACCACTACCGGCTTCACCATTACCTATTCGCCGGCTTTTATGACGGTACAGGCAAACACAGTCGGCTTCGATTACGTCGTGGTCGGTCAATAAAACGACCCGGGTTCACGTGGTAGAGGGGCTCCCGGAGGCGGGAGCCCCTCTCAGTGCGATGCAGGAATAGTACATGGCTCACTCTTCCAATGACACCCTGACAATTTCGAAGCGCAGCTTGCGACGCCTTGGGCTAGTCATTGGGGGCATTATCGCGCTGGCGGTGGTCGTCTTGCTCGCGTTTACCGTCATCCGGGCCTTGACTGCATCCGATCCGCTGGCCTCGGCGATACACGCAAACGAGTACCAGGCGGTCTTCCTGACGAACCAGCAGATCTACTTCGGAAAGCTCAGTTCTCCTGGGGGCGACTTTTACTATCTGCGTCACGTGTACTATCTGGCCTCGCAGGCGAACGGACGGGGGCGGGGCCTGCAGCGCACGCTGGTGAAGCTTACGGCCGATTTGCATACTCCGGAGGACTTGATGGTCATCAATCGGAGCCAGATTTTGTTTGTAGAGAATCTTCAGCCCAAGGGTCAGGCGGCGCGACTGATGGGGCAGCCGTAGCGGTTACTTAGAAACGGCCGGCAAGTCCGCGCCTTCCACGTGTTTGTGGTTCCTGGTCGGTGGGTGTATGACAATGTCCAGGTCTCCGGGATTGTCTCGAATCTCCATCAAGATCGAGTTACCCTCACGCAGGATGCGCAGACCGAGCCGGCAGCCGTTGATGCAGAGGTTTTCCACCGTGATCTCGTCGATGCAAGCCGGCAGCGCGGGTGTGATGTCGATGTGAGCAGAGAACGGCCGGGCTGCCACTCCGAGCATCGACTGAACGAACAGAAAAATGGCGCCGGCCGACCAGGCCTGCGGGCGTGAAGCATCAGGTTGTCTGGCCAGGACACCGCCGGTATTCTTGCTCACCCCGGCATATACTTCCGGCCATCGTCGGTACTCGAAGTACAGCGAGGCATCGAGCAACGCGTCGAACACCTGCTGAGTCTCACGGATAAAGCCGTACTTCTTGAGACCGGCAGCGATGATGGCATTTTCAAACGGCCAGACCGACCCATCGTGATAGCTGAGCGGGTTGTAGGCTCGCTCGGTGGCAGCCATGGTGCGTATGCCCCATGATGTCAACATTGACTCCGACATCAATACCTTGACGGTCGCCTCCACATATGAATCGTCGAGCAAGCGCGACCACAGGCACTCGCCTGGATTGGATGTAATGGAGTCTACCTGGCGATGGTCACCGTCGAGGGCCATCGCGTAGTATCCCTTGTTCGGCATCCAAAAATCCTGGTTGAATTTTTTGTAAAGCCGGTGCGCCCTGGTGTGGAACTCTCTGCCCATTTCACCCATACCTTCGGCGGCAGGCATGCTCTCGTACAGGCGGGCCCAGAGATGGAGGGCGCGATAGAGGTCGCCCTGCACTTCGGCCAGGCTGATCGGGTGCTTGGTGACCATCGTGCCGTCGGCGTACATGACGGCCGTGGAACTGTCTTTCCAGCCTTGATTGAACAGTCCCACGGTGAGGGCGGCCGAACTGGCTTTAGGCGGAGTATGGGCCTCGTACTGTACATACCCTGAGCCGTCAATGTCTCCATACTTGTCGATCCACTGCCAGGCTGCCTCAAAGTTGGGCTTCAGTTCGTGATACAGGTCGAGATCGCCTGTCCAACGGATGTACTCGCCGGCGAGGACCAGGAACAAAACAGTTGAGTCAACGGACCCATAAAACAAGCCGAACGGCACTTCTTTGAGCCGCGCCAATTCGCCGGTGTGCATCTCGTGCATGATCTTGCCCGGTTGTTCATAATTCCACGGGTTCTCTTCCTTCCCCTGTCGTGCGGCCAGAAAACGCAGGACATCTCGCGACAGGTGATGGTTCCACATGAGGGTTTCCAGGCCGGTAATCAGGGAATCCCGGCCGAAGGGGACGGCGAAACGCGGTAACCCTGCAGCGGGAACCCATTCCCTATCGAATTCAAGCAGCAGCACTTCGAGATCGTCGATGCTGCGCTGAATAATGGCGTTCACAGTGGCGTTGCTGGTGGTAATGCGGGTGGCATCGTCAAACCACTCCGGCTTCGGCACCTTCGCCTGGTGGGGCTCCGGCTGTAGGCTGACGCCCTCCGGCGCTTTCTGCACCATGGTAATCTCGAGTTCGACTGTGCACCGCTCTCCAACATCCAGCTTTACGGGAAAGTGCGCTCGCTTCTCCTCGTACTTCGCCATCTCCGGTGTGGTGGTAATACGGGTGATGCGAGTGACGTGGTCGAGTCCCACATATTCCAATTCGATGCTGTTGGCAGTTGTCCTAATCGGCTTGGTCTCGCCGCGCTTGAGCCGTTTGACTCCTCGTGCCTCGAAGGAGTCAAAAAAATCCGAATCCATCTCAAAGGACAGTTCGACCTCGACCGGACGTAAGGCCCAGTTCGCGAGGGTCACTTCGACCTTGACCGCCTCCTGATCGATCAAGTTCCGTTGCAGTACCCCTAGACCTCGGGCCGGCACGTCGGACAGTGCGGCGTTCGTGTGTAGAAACGACGCCTGAAAGAGGATCTCTTCGCTCGATCCGAGCAGGATCGGCGGTTCGTCGTCGATGCGAATCTGGAAGATGCTCAGGTAGCGGGTGTCGGCCAGGAACAGTCCCTGACTGGAGGCTGAGGACGGGTCCATGGAACCATCCTCACGAGTGGCGAAGACCACTGGACCTCGTTTGATGATGCGTCGATGCTGCACGCTCTTGCTTCCTCTCTCGTGGTTTTGCCGGCGCCGATCAGGGGTATAAATGTTTGCCATGCAGGGCAAGATAGATGGCTTGCGTGGGGCACTCCTGGGCAGCCGCGAGTAACGACTCCTCAGACTCGTCGGACGTATCGAGGACCATTGCCTTCATGTCGTCGTCAAGCTGAAATGCTCGGGGCGCCAGAACGAAGCAGGGACCGCTGCCCACGCATAGGGAGCGATCGACAGCGGCTTCGATACCGTGCTTATCTGCCACGCAACATGCCTTCCCGTGTCGGAGACTGGTTTTCACCATGATATAGTGAAGCGATTCTACAAACCGACGAGTGCGAGATAGCTCTTGACCCGCAATGCGGTACTGGGTGGGGGGGCGCTGGGACTGACGGTTGCCCTGAGACTGGCGCAGCGAGGGGAAGAGGTTGTTCTCTTCGAGCGTGAGCCGATACCTGGCGGGCTCGCCGCGGGATTCCAGCTCGGCCCTTCCTACCTCGAAAAGTTTTACCACCATCTTTTTCGCTCCGACCGGGAGGCTACCGCCCTTATTGACGAGCTGGGGCTGTCTTCCAAGCTGGTCTGGCCGGTTCCCGTGACGAGCACGTTGATCGGTGGCAAGATGCTGGAACTGGACTCTCCGCAGAGCCTGCTGCGCTTTGCCGCCCTTCCCCTGGTCGATCGAATCCGGCTTGGAGCAGCCGTCGCGTACCTCAAGCTGGAGCCGAACTACCACCGGCTCGAACAGATGACGGCGGACGTATGGCTGCGGAAGTGGATGGGGCCGCGTGTGTATCAGGTGCTCTGGGAGCCACTCCTGCAATCGAAATTCGGCGACCGGTATCGCGAGATCGCCATGCCGTGGTTTTGGGCCAGAATGCACTACCGCAGTCAATCGCTGGGATACCTTCGAGGCGGCTTTCAACAGCTCTACGACGCGCTCGTCACTGAGATACGCCGGCTGGGCGGTGAAGCGCGATTCGGCACGTCCGTGACCGGGGTTACCCCTGTCGCCGATGGGTTTCGGGTCGCCTTCTCCGGCGGCGAAGAGGTCGTCCACCGCGTCGTATCGACCTTGCCGACACAACTCAGTACACGCCTTATTCCCGCGCTGGGAGGTTCGTTCGCTGAGCGGTACGGCAGCGTCGACTCGTATGGCGCGCACTGCGCGGTGCTCACGCTCGACCGGCAGCTCACCGACGTGTACTGGCTGAACGTGAATGATCCGGGCTACCCGTTTCTGGCTCTGGTGGAGCACACAAATTACATGCCGCCCGAGGATTACGGCGGGCGACATATTGTGTACCTCGGGAACTATCTTCCGATGAGCGACCCGTTGTATGCCGAGCGCGATGAGCAGGTGCTTGAACGGTACTACCGTGCCCTGCGTAAGATAAATCCAGCATTTGACGCCTCGTGGGTGACCGAGTACCGCATCTTCAAAGCGCCATTTGCGCAGCCTATCGTGACCGTCGGCTACCCGGAGCGGGTGCCACCCCATACGACTCCCATCGCCAATCTCTATCTCGCCAACATGTCGCAGGTGTATCCGCAGGATCGCGGGCAGAACTACAGCATCGCCATGGCGAACCGCCTGGTCGACGCGATCCTCCAGGAGCGACCCTCGGCGTGAGAGACCTGTCGTACAACCCAGCCAATTTTCGGCGAGAGTATGTGCAAACCGCTGACCGCCTGGAGAGTGTGGTGGAGGAACTGCGGGGGAGTGATGCCATTGGGGTGGACCTGGAAATGGGTCAGCGGGTAGAGCGCTTGCCGGGTGGGCGTCAGGAGTGGAAGCACATTCTCGCGCTCATTCAGGTCGCGTCGGACACTGTAAGCGTGCTGATTGACCCCTTGCGCTGTGGCGACCTGTCGCCGCTGGCACCGATCATGAAGGGACCTATCCGCAAGGTTTTCCTGGGCGGTGGGCAGGATATCGCGCTGCTGCAACGCACTGGGATACCGGCACACGCAATCGTCGACGTCGGCGAAATAGCGCTTGGTATCTTTGGCCGGCGGGAGGATGGCATGGCCGCGCTCTCGCATCGCATGTTCGGGATCAGCCTCGACAAGACCGTGCGCCGAGCGGACTGGATGGTCAGGCCGCTCAATCCAGCTCTCGCCGCCTATGCATACCGCGACGCGGAACTCACCTTGCTCATCTATCGCTGGTTCCAGGCCAATTACCCTGATATCGTTCGCTCGCATGAGCGCGATGAACTCGACCCGCCACTCCCGCGCGGAACGCCGGAGTGGCTGGAGATCGCGGTGACCCGGCCGTCTACCGATGCTCTGGCCATCGTTATGGGCTTCGGTATGGACGCGAGCAAGGAAGCCGACCGGCTAAGCGGCGACGTGATCGCCGTGCTGCGTGGAGTCACGGCGCCGCGTCTCTCCAATCGCCTGGTACGGATAGCGAGCGACCTGGGTCTGCGGGGAGTCCTGCCCGATATCGTGCCCCTGGCTGGCTCGCATTCGTCGGTGGTGAGATCCTCCGCCGCGCGAGCGCTTGGACATCTGGGGACAGCGGAAGAGGTCGCGGCGCCGCTTCAAGCGTTATCCCACGATCCGGTCGAGGAGGTGCGAAAGGTGGCTGAAGCGGCACTCAAAGAACTGGCTACCCCGCCTCGGCCTGCCGTGCTCGAGGAGGAGACGGACGAAACAGGATCGTTGGATGAGAAAACGCTCTCGGCGCTCCGTCGTTTGCTGGAAACAACGGATTCCGAGAACGCATAAGCGGGTTAACGCTTGGCGAATTCCTGCTCCTGGTACTGGAGTTGATAGAGCCGGTGGTACAGTCCCTGCTTTGCCAGTAGTTCGTCGTGATTGCCCTGCTCCACCAACTGGCCCTTATGCAGCACCAAAATGCGGTCCACATGGCGAATGGTAAAGAGTCGGTGCGCAATGATGATGCTGGTGCGTCCTTCCATGAGTCGTTCCAGCGCTTCCTGGATCAATCCTTCGGTCTCGGTATCCACACTCGAGGTAGCTTCATCCAGCACCAGGAGCACTTCGGGATCGAAGGCTATGGCACGCGCGAATGCGATTAATTGACGCTGACCCGACGAAAAGTTGGCGCCTCGTTCCCGTACTATATGATCGTAGCCGTCGGGTAAACGCTCGATGAACTTGTCGGCATTGACGAACAGCGCCGCTTCTCGAACCCGTTCGTCGGTGATGTCGGCATTGTGCAATCTGATGTTGCTGGTAATGGTGCCCGAGAAGAGCACCGCATCCTGAAGTACGGCTCCAATGTGACGGCGAACATCGGCCCGCCGCATCTGGTGAATTGACACGCCGTCCAGCAGAATTTCCCCCTGCTGAATGTCGTAGAAGCGCGACAAGATGCTGATCAACGAGGTCTTTCCGGCCCCGGTCGCGCCCACGATTGCGACCGACTCACCGGCGTTGATCTTGAACGAGACGTCGTGCAGCACTGGCTGGTCGGGCGTGTACCCAAACGTGACGTGACGGAATTCGATGGCGCCGCGGACCTGCTGTAGCTCACGTGGGTCGGCGGGGTCAGGCGGCTCCGGAGTCTCGTCCAGCATGCCAAAGATCCGCTCAGACGCTGCCATGGCCGATTGCAGGATGGTGAACTTTTCCGCCAGGTCACGAATCGGCTGGAAGGCGCGATCCGTATACTGCATGGCTGCAACCAGCACGCCAAATTGGAAGGCCGGTCCCCAATGTGAGATGATGCCGTGCCCGCCCACCCACAGCAAGGAGGCGGTCGCAACCACGCCGAGAAACATGACGATGGGCGAGAAGACGGAGTAGGCGAAAATAGCGCGCAGGTTTGCGCTTAAATAGTCACTGTTTAGCGTGTCGAATTCTCGCAGCATGGTCCTTTCGCGGTTAAACAACTGGACGACGACCATACCCGTGATGTTTTCGTTGAGGAAGCCGTTGACGCGCGATAGCCGCACCCGGATGTTCCGGTAAATGGTTCGCATCTTGGTCTGAAAGATTCGAGAGATAACGGCGATGAGAGGGATCACCGCCAATCCAACCAGCGCTAGTTTCCAGTTGAGCAGAAACAAGACGATGACGATACCGGTCAGCGTTACCACATCCCCCAGAATCGATACCATGCCCTGAGTGAGCAGGTCGTTCAGAGCATCGACGTCGCCCGTCATACGTGTCATGAGCCGGCCCACGGGGTTACGGTCGAAAAACGAGAGAGGAAGGCCCTGGAGGTGCGAAAAAATGGCGTTGCGGAGATCGTACATGACACGCTGGCCGACGAACTGCATGTAATAGTTCTGGAAGTAGCGCATGCCGAACCCGAGGACCAGAGCGCCGAGGTACAGCAACAGGATGGTGGTAAGGCCATCCGGGTGGCGGGGAATCATGTACTTGTCGATAGCCACGCTGGTCAAGTATGGTCCGGCTAGATCGAGCAGCCCGGTACCGATCAGAAACACGAGTGCAACCGTAATCCGTCGCCAGTATGGCTTGAGGTACGGCAGCAAGCGGCGTACCAGCCGCCCGTCATACGCTTTGCCGAGAACCTCGTCCTCGTCGTTATCGAATCGTGGTTTCATTGCGCCCTCCTGGACCCGATCGAACTACTCAACTTCAAGCTCCTGGCGAAGTAGCTCGCGCCGGTACATCCGCGCGTACAGCCCGTCGTTCAGCAACAATTCCTGATGACTTCCGCGCTCAGCGATCGCCCCGTTGTCCAGCACCACGATCTGGTCCGCATCTTTAATGGTCGAGATGCGCATCGCGGTAATCAGCGTCGTTCGCTTCGCCATCACGCGCTTCAGCCCGGAGAGAATTTCCGACTGGGTGTGCGTGTCAACGCTTGACATCGCGTCGTCTAGGATGAGGATGGTGGGATCGCGCATGATTGCCCTGGCTAGTGCTGTCCGCTGCTTCTGGCCACCCGAGAGACTGACTCCCCGCTCACCGACGATGGTATGCAGACCGTGCGGAAATTGCTCAATGTCCTTGCTTAAACGAGACGTTGTTATGGCTGAAGCTAATTCCGCCTCTGACGCCTCGTCGACTCCAAACATGGCATTCTCACGTAACGTGGCCGAGAACAGAAAGGTGTCTTGCGGAACATACCCAACTGACCGGCGTAAGGTCTCCAGGGGTAGCCTGCGCACGTCGAGACCGTCAATGAGAACCTGTCCCTCGTCGGCTTCGAGCACTCGTGGCACGAGATTCATGAGTGTGGTCTTACCCACACCCGTGGTACCGACAATGGCGGTGGTGGTGCCTGGTTCGACCGTGAAGCTCACGTGGCGGAGAACACGGGTGTCCCCATGCTTCACTCCCACGTCGCGGAATTCGATTTTGCCGTCAATGCTGCCCACTGGAAGGGTCCGTCCTGCGTCGCGAATCTCTGGCTCCCGGTTCAACACTTCCATGATGCGAGCCATTGAAGCCGATCCCTGCTGGTACATATTGATGACCCAGCCCAGAGCGATCATCGGGAATGACAGCATGGCCAGGTAAAAGTTGAACTGGACGAATTCGCCGAGCGTGATCTCGCGGCGCGCTACCTCCTGACCGCCGACGAACAGTACCAGAGCCAGCGCGATGCCGACGACAAAGAACATCAGGGGCCACATGATGCCGGAAAGCCGCACGTAGCGTAAGTTGCGCTGCACATATTCCTCATTGGCGCGGGCAAAGGCGGCGATTTCTCGATCTTCCTGCACGAAAGCCTTGACCACTCGAATGCCCGAGAAATTCTCTTGAGCATGGGTGGAAAGCTGCCCGAATTGATCCTGTACCGCACGGTAGCGCTTCTGAAGCGTTCGTCCCACCACTACCATGGTGATCGAGACAAAAGGCAGGACAGCAAAGGCCACGAGCGCCAACTTCCAGTTGATCAGTAGCATCAAGGTCGCGACTGCCAGCAGCATGATGCCAGTGCTGAACAGACTGATCAGACCCATGCCGACGAACTGGCGAACCTGATTCAGGTCGTTGGTCAGCCGGGCCATCAGATCCCCGGTGTGCATCTCCAGATAGAAGCGCTGATCGAGTGCCTGCAGATGCTGAAAGGCATCGTTGCGAAGATCATACTCAAGAAACCGGGAAACCCGGTTCACGGTACTTCTCTGCACGAAGGCCAGCAGCGATTGGGCGAGCGCCGCGCCGAGCAGCAACACTACATACCTGCTCAAGGTGCCGACATCCGGGTGATGGCTGCGGAGGTTGTCTACTGCCAGTCGCACGAAATAGGGCTGCACGACCGAGAACAGGGTACCCAGAATAATAGCCGCCACGCCGATGGAGATGCGCAGCTTATGGGGACGGAGATATGGAATGACGTTTTTTAGATTGTGCACGTCTCGTCCTTTCAGCGGGTACGCGGGGGCAAAGTGCCGGCGCCAGGCAGGCGAAGTCAGGCGCCGCACGAGTATTCCGCTGCGGCGCACCGTGGCGTGAATTCCGTGGTTCCGCGAATGCCGACCTGCTTCCCGGAGCCATCAACGTCAGCGCTACAGAACGTTCCGTCCGGACCCGACCGGTGATGGATCGCCGAAGAGTTCTCACAACCGGAGGACGCCGCGGCTGGCGGAGCCTTGTTCTTGTACTGACTCTCTCAGTATAAGCGTCGCTTCTCCAGGGCGGAAAGCGACGCCTGACGGTCAGAGGTCGCTGGAATCGACGATCAGCGTGACTGGCCCGTCGTTCTCCAGCGTGATCACCATATGAGCGCCGAAGCGGCCACAGGCAACGCGGTAACCATGGTAGACCAGACGTTGTATGAAGCGTTGGTAGAGTTGCTCGCCGAGTTCAGGGCGCGCCGCTCGGACAAAGCTGGGACGGCGCCCTTTACGGACGTCGCCGTACAGGGTGAATTGAGAAATCACCAGCATGTCGCCACCCGCCTCGGCAGCGGAGCGATTCATTTTGCCGGCTTCATCGGCGAAAATGCGGAGCACCGCGACCTTGTCTGCCAGGCGATCGACGGCCGACACTGTATCGCCGTCCGCAATGCCGACGAGAATAGCGCACCCGGTCCCGATGCTCGCCACGCGTTCGTCGCCAACATCAACCGACGCGGAGCGTACTCGCTGCACCACGACTCTTGCCATGTACACACCTCCAGCTTCTAATCGAGCGCCGCGCGGTCTGTCACCGCGTCCAGTACTGTCGAGGACCCAACCATAGCGGCACTATAGTGAACTAACGCTTCTGCACAGCTTGCCGGAGAGCGGCATCGTGAGCCGCGTGCTCGAGGCTATCGTCCAGTGGCTGCAGAGTGAGGCCGGGGTAGCGTCGCTGGAGCGCCAGCTCGATCAGCATATCGGCAAAGACCGGATTTTTGGGTAACAGAGATCCGTGAACGTAGGTGCCGAATAGGTTGCTAACGCGGGCTCCCTCGGTTCGGTCCTCTCCGTTGTTCCCGAAGCCACTCCGCACCTGGCCCAGCGGCCGGGTGTCTCCTTCGAGATAGGTGCGGCCGCCGTGGTTCTCGAAGCCAACGATTTCCCCACCCGCCCATTCCACCACGATATTGCCCACGCAGCGCGGCATATCGTGACCCGGATGGACGGTGTAGGCGTTGAAGATGCCGAGCCCCGCCAAGTCCGGTCCTTCAGCGGGATGATAGTATTTCTGGAGCAGTTGGTAACTGCCGCAAACCGCCAGGAAGGGAATGCCGCTATCCACGGCGTGCGAGATGGCAGGACTGTGGCGCCGGCGAAGATCGGAGACCACCGTTGCTTGTTCGCGGTCCTGGTCGCCGCCCATGAAAAACAGGTCGGCGTCGTCGAAGTCGCTGGGCTCGTCCACTCCGATTTCCATGACTCGGAGGTCGATCCCGCGCCACGAGCAGCGCTGTCGTAGCGTGATGATATTCCCTCGGTCACCGTAGAGGTTTAACAGGGACGGGTACAGATGGACCAGCGTGAGGAAGGGTTGCATTCAGTCCTTCCAGTACGCCTTGACGTGTCCCGAGGCGGTAAGGACGGCTCGCACGTCTAAGAGGGCGGTGTAGGTCGGAATGATGTACAGCCGGCTGCCTGCCGGCGTGAGAGCCAGGATCTCGCGTAGAGCGGCCCGGCTATCGGGTATCACCCGCCATGGTGGGAGGTCGCCAGGATCCAGCAGTCCGGCATACTTGAACCGCAGGGCTATGTCATTGGCCCGCGTGCCGGAAAAAACGACCGCGGCGAGTCGCTCGCGCAACATTTCGATATCGGCATCCCAGATCCATGACACGTCGTGTCCGTCCGCCGTATTGTCGTTCAGCATGATCAGCACATGCACTCTGGCCAGGTCGTCCGCGACGGTGCGTAACACCTCATTGAGTCCGGCGGGGTTCTTGGCAAGAGCAAGAATTATCTCCCGATCCTCGACCTCTATTCTCTCCATTCGTCCGAATGCGGCGGTGGCGCCATCCAGCGACGCGGCGATATCGGGCAGGGGCACGCCCAGGCTCCAGGCGGAAGCTGCAGCCCCCAGGGCGTTATACACGTTGTACAGCCCGGGCAGGGGCAGTGTGGCCGCAACGGCTTGATTAGCGGTGTTCAAAAAAAACGTGCTCCCCGCCATGCCGCGGAGACGCACCTCGGAAGCCCAGATGGATGGTTGCGGGCGGCGCAGCCGGCATGAGTCACAATGGTAGTGGCCGAGGTGGCCCAGGAATACGGCGTCATACGTTATTTTCCCACCACATCGTGGGCACGATTTGACGTCACTGGCGTGCTCTGTCATCTGGAGTTTGCGTTCCCCCGATTCGATGCCAAAGTAGAGGACGGACGCGCTCCGCGTCTCTCCGACCACCTCGGCAATGAGTGGGTCGTCCGCATTGGCAATCACGGTTGAGGTAGTGGATAAAGCGAGTATGGCCTCACGCCACAGTCGCGCTACCGTGGCGACCTCGCCGTACCGATCGAGCTGATCGCGGAACAGGTTGAGCAGCAGCACTCTGGTCGGCTGCAGGGTATGGAGCACCTCCGGCAGCGCGGCTTCATCCACCTCGAAGAGCCCAACGCTCCGTGAGGCCGGAGATAGCCTGCCCAGAAAATTCGCACCGCCGATCATCGAACTAGCCAGACCCCGCATGAGGTTTGACCCCGCATGATTGTGCAATGGGGCATTGCCTGAAGCCGTAAAGATCTCGCTCAGCAGGCGGCTGGTCGTAGTCTTCCCGTTGGTCCCGCTGACCACGACTGATCCCTGCTCGAGCTGTTGTGAAAGATCGCCCACCACTCCGGGGTGAAGCCGGGTAGCTAGTAGGCCTGGGAGGGCGGTTCCCCCCCCTTTGCCCAGTGCCCGGGTCGCGAGCGACGCCAGTTTGGCAGCGGCGACCGCTGTCGCCAGGCGGAGCTGGATATGCCTCCCTCGTCGCACGGACAATACTGGTCCTTTCCCGATGAATGCGCTCTTACCCGCTACTATACGCGGTCAGAAGACTCATGATGTTGTCGCCGTACATGCCCTCTTTATAGTCTTCGGGTATGGGGAGGCGATCTATTTTGGCGAGTTCCGCCTCTGGATCACCCTCGGGATAACCCGAGCCGAAGAGGATCCGGTCGCTTCCCACGCGGGCCAGCGTTACCTCGTCGAGTTGAGCGAGGCTGGTATCGAAGTAGACGTTCGGTTTGTCCCAGAATTCACGCAAGATGTTCGATTCTCCCCCGCTTCGTGCGCCCAGGTGTGGCACTATCACGTCCAGGGATGGAAAACGCAGGACGAATTCGAGTGTGACCGAGAGGCTCTCCTCAAAGATGACAGGAAGGTTGTAGTGCGCGGCTGCCGCCGCCAGTGCTTCAAACTCCGGCGATTCAAGCAGATTGACTGCCCATTCGACCTCGTCACGGTCCAGCAGCCCTTCCCGGTCGAGTCCTTCGCCGACCCATCGGTGCCAGCGGATGCCGGCATACTCGTTGAGGTTGTCGGGGACCAGCAACTCGTCCGGTCGCGTGTCGGTCCACGGATTCCCGCCGAAATAATAAAACGGGTACAGCGCGTGCTGGCGAGCCGCGTCGAGGATGTAGCGATTTTGGAAATCCGGGTCGCCGGCGCGCGGCTCAGCAAACACAATCGCGCTCTCGATGCGTGAGGACTTCAATACGTCCAGCATGGTTTCAACCGGATAACGCTCGCTATCGATGGCGACATGTGCGTCTACAATCATCCCATTCTCCCGGGCAGTGATAAAATCTGCAGTGATATGAGTAACTCTATGCGACCGGCGGGCAGATGGCAGGAGAACCGTGTGGCCCTGAGCGAGCTTGATTCGGTTGATCTGCATGATCTCTTCCTTACTCGAAACTTGCCTGCCTATCGAGCCCGGCAAGTGATTGAGGGGCTCACACGTCAGTCGATACAAAGTGTGGATGAGCTGACCGTGCTCCCGCAAAGCCTTCGACACACGCTGGCGACGGAGTACCAGGTTCGGACTATCGAAGCGCGCACGCATCTACGGTCCGCCAGGGATGGGAGCGAGAAGGTGCTGTTCGCTCTGCGCGATGGCGCCACGGTAGAAACGGTGCTGATCCGTTCTTCCGCACCCGAACGGCGAGAGCGTCATACCGTGTGCGTCTCGTCGCAGGTCGGGTGTCCGGCGGCCTGCAGCTTCTGCGCAACCGGGCTCGCGGGATTTACGCGAAATTTGAGCGGGCCGGAAATTGCCGACCAGGTGATGTACTTCGCCCACCAACTCCGGGCTGAGGGGAAGCGGGTCAGCAACGTGGTCTACATGGGTATGGGCGAACCGTTCCTGAACACCGGTCCGGTCCGCGATTCAATTCATCGTCTCACCGATCCCGAAGGGTTCGGCCTGGGTGGACGACACATCACCGTTTCTACGGTCGGCATTGTGCCGCAGATTCGCAGGTTCGCCGAGTGGGCAGGACAGGTGAATCTCGCGATATCGCTGCATGCGCCCACCGACGAACTGCGCTCACGGCTGGTCCCCTACAATCAGCACTTCCCCATCGCGGACCTCATGGCTGCGGTGCGCGACTATCTGGACCGTACACGACGTCGAGTCAGCTTTGAGTATGTGCTACTGCGCGGAGTTAATGACGCGCTTGCCACCGCCGAGGAACTCACTCGGCTGATTCGCCCTCTCGGCGGAATGGCGCACGTCAACGTGATTCCCTGGAATCCGTTCAGGGAGGGGCAGTTCATGCGCAGCGAAGGGCCGGATGCCGATTTCTTCGTCGAGGCGCTGCGCACGGGAGGCGTCAACGCCACGATTCGTTACTCCAAAGGACTTGATATCAGTGCCGCTTGCGGACAACTGCGCGATCAAGTCGCGACGGAAGCGAATGATCCGGTCTGATTATCCCTTCTGCAGCGTACGCAGGCAGCGCGTGCAGATTTTGGTGGAACGCATGACGCCATTCACCATGATCCTGGTCTTCTGCACGTTCGGATTAAACACACGGCTCTTCTTGGGAGCGCGTAACGCCCACCCAATACTGTGCTGGTTTCGGATGTGACGGCCAAACATCTTGGTCTTGCCGCAATGATCACACTGTGCCACGGGGGAACTCCTCTAGGCGACGAAAAACTATAGACAAAATGTGCCTAACTGTAGCATGGTCGGTTCAAGCCGTCCAAGCACTCGCGCCTGTGCTGAGGGCCTCTGGTGATGCCATGACATGGAACGTGATGTGTTGGCCTGGCTCTATCCCGTTCTTGGCGAAGAAGCCTTGATTGGCCTCAATTGCGTACTGATACGGCTTGAGCGGCGTGTGTAGCGTGGTGGTGAGCGGCGCCATGTCCTGGATTTCCTGCACCGTTCCGTCCGGACCAACAAAGGCGACGGAGAGTGGGATCAAGGTGTTCTCCATCCAGAAGGACTCGAGCACCGGCGCCGGCCAAACGAAGACCATGCCACTGTCCGGGTCCATACTCTTGCGATCCATCAGGCCGGTTTCACGCAATTGGTCGGTGTCTGCTACCTGGAGTCGGATCAAGATGGTGTCTCCGGTCGTGGTCTTCACGATCCCGTTTGGCACTGGTAGTTCTTCGGGGGGATAGTCCGGCACGCGAACCGTGGCGCCCGGCGCGTACTGTGATGCGGACCAGTCGTAGCGCTGCTGTAACCGATACCGTACACTGCCCACGTGAACGGTGTCGACGGTACGAACCACGAAGTAGTCGTGACCCAGGTGCAGTCCCGCATCGCCCGTGACCTCGCCGTCCTTCACCCCGCTGATGGCCGATTCGATCTTGTCAGCATGAACGTCGAAGGCATACAGCCCAACTTCCCGGCCGGGGCCCTTCACCTCGGCCAGGAAGAGGCCTCGATGCTCTGGTGCTACTAAAGCCGAGGGTGTCCCCTTGAGATGGTGTTTCCATATCAGTCGCTCTTTACCATCCTGATCGCTCACCACGCCCAGCTTCGCCCCGTGGTCCAGATACACGACGGCATACTCTCCGGCCTTGCCGGCCAGACTGGCAGATAGCAGGACGGTCGAATGGGCCGGGAGTGCCGTGATGATTACGCTATCGGCGGCGTGGACGACCGGCGAACGTAGAAAGGCGGCAAGGAGAAGGGCAGCCAGAATGCCGGCTCGGCCTACACGCCTACTTCTCTGCTGGTCCAAACATTTCGCGCCCACCCCACAAGATACAGCGAACCCGCTATCAGCAGCACATCGTCCCCTTGTTGCAGGTTGAGCGCGGAGGCCAACGCGGTATCTGGCGCCTCTATTGCCAGCACTGCGTCCGAATACGGCTGGAACTGCTCGGCCAACAGTGCTGGGGCCGCCGCGCGTGGCGCATGAGGGGCGCGCGTCACAATGACACTTCGGCTGCGCGGTCCTAGCACTCGAGCCATGTCCAGCGTGTTTTTGTCGGTCATGGCCGCGAAGAGCAGTATCACCCCCCGATCGCCCAGGATGAGATCCAGAGATTCACGCAGAGCCAGCGCGGCCGCCGGATTGTGCGCGCCGTCGATGATGACGGTGGGATCACGCTGCAGCACCTCGAATCTGCCGGGTATCCGCGCTCTCTCCAGCCCGTCACGCATGGTGTGGGGAGAGAGCGCGACCCCCTGCCGCCGGAGGGCCTGGCCTACCGCGAACGCCGTCGCGGCATTTCGGGCTTGAAATGTGCCGGCCACGCTCAGGCCTGCATCAATTGATTCGCCGGCATAGGTGAGTCTGAGCAGCTGACCAGCATCCGACGTGTCGAGTACCTGCACCTGCACCTCATGGTCGACGCGAATCAGCGGAATCCGAAGCTGGCGGGCCCGCTCTTCAATCACCGTCAGGGCGCCGGGATCGTCGGCAGCGGTGACGGCGGTGCTGCCTGGCTTGATGATGGCGGCCTTCTCCACGGCAATCGCCTCAATCGTGTCACCCAGGATGTTGGTGTGCTCGAGGCTGACGTTGGTGATGACCGCCACGTCCGCGGTGAGAGCGTTGGTCGCGTCCAGGCGTCCACCTAAACCGACTTCAACCGCTGCCCACTCGACTCCCGAATGCTGGAAGTGGAGAGCCATGAGTGCAAAGAGCACCTCCCCGTGTGACGGTCGACCCAGATCGTATGAGGAGAGGCGTCCTTGCCACATGTCTTCCACCATCGGCCACAGTTGGTCAAAGTAGGAGACCCAGGCATCGGGAGCGATATCGAGATCGTTCACCGCGATCCTTTCGGTGTACGAAAAGAGATGCGGAGAGCGAAAATACCCCGTGCGGAATCCGGCGGCCTGGAGAATCGAGCCGACCATAGCAGTGGTAGAGCCTTTACCGCTGCTTCCCGTGATGTGGACGGAGCGAAACGACCGGTGAGGGTTGCCAAGACGCTCTAGCAGGAACTCCATACGGCGGAGACCAGCCACACGCGCTGGTACCACCGGCTGTCGATGGAGCAGCTCGAGCCGGTCGATGGTTTCCTCAAAGCCAGAGGTGCCGCTCATTTTGAGTCTTCCCGGCGAATTCGCAGACGCTCCCCGATGGCGCGCTCTGTCCCCTGATCGCTGGGGTCGTAATAGCGACTGCCTGCTAGGCTGTCCGGTAGATATTGTTGCTCGACATAATGATCGTCGAAGTCGTGCGAATACTGGTAATCCTTTCCCGCTCCCAGGGCGCGATCGGCTCCCGTCGCCGCATTGCGCAAATGGAGTGGCACCGGCTGAGACAGCGTTTCCTGTACAGCTACGCGCGCCCTAGCGTAGGCCGATAGGGCGGTGTTGCTTTTCGACGCGGTAGCCAGATACAGGGTGCATTCGGTCAGCGGAAGATAGCCTTCCGGCATTCCGATGAAATGGACCGCTTGTTGGCAGGCGGTGGCCAGAATCAGCGCCTGCGGATCGGCCAGGCCGATGTCCTCCGCTGCCAGAATCACCAACCGCCGCGACACGAACAGCGGATCCTCTCCAGCTTCTAGCATTCGAGCCAACCAGTAGACCGATGCATCGGGATCAGAGCCGCGCACACTCTTGATAAAGGCTGAGATGAGGTGATAGTGCATGTCTCCGGCCCGGTCGTACAGCAGCGCCGGTTGCTGCATGGCATCTTCGATGGCTTCGAGGGTGAGATGGCGTACTCCATCGGCGGTTGGAGCGCAGTTGTTGACGGCCAGCTCAAGGGCGGTCAGTGCGATGCGAGCATCTCCGTCGGCCATGCTCGCCAGGCGCTGCAGGGTGTCGGTCTCTGCCTGCACCTGCAGTTGACCAAGGCCCCGGTCATTGTCGGCCAGCGTGCGCTGTAGCAGCGTCAAGATATTGTCTCGGGTCAGCTTTTCCAGCCGAAAGACGCGGCAGCGCGAGAGCAGTGCCGCGTTAACCTGAAAGCCTGGGTTCTCCGTGGTGGCTCCGATCAGCGTGACGGTCCCGTTCTCGACGTGAGGCAGGACGGCGTCCTGCTGCCCCTTGTTAAAGCGGTGTATCTCGTCGATGAAGAGCACCGTACGCTGGCCGCCGAAGCTCTGCAGCTTCCCCGCCGAGTCGACCACGCGGCGCAGATCGGCCACGCCGGCTGAGACCGCACTGAGCGGTGCAAAGTGCGCGTTGGTCGAATTGGCTATAATCTGTGCCAGCGTGGTCTTCCCACTGCCCGGCGGACCCCACAGGATCATTGAAGTCAGCCGGTCGTTTTCGATGCTGCGGCGCAGGACGCGTTCCGGGCCCAGGATGGCCTCCTGACCGACAAACTCATCTAGGGAACGCGGCCGCATGCGAGCGGCCAGCGGGGCAGGCCCTGAGGTGTCCTCAGGTGACGTTGGTAGTAACGGTGATTGCAACGGTTACATGCCTGGCGTGTTTATGGTGAGACCGCCGATCCGCTTCGGGACTTGGTATGCGACGAATGTTCTGAGCATGACGTGTGCCTCCTGCTGGGCTCCCCGCGGTTCTAGCTTGTTTGTATCAGATGGGTGATAGCGAAGGGTGCGCCGGCCGGCCGCCCATTGAGCATAATGTGGGCAGATTCAATCGGAGGGATGCGGTGAACAATGCCGACGTGGTCGCGGCCCTAGCCGAGATCGCCGAACTGCTCGAGCTAAAGGGTGAAGGCTCGTTCCGGATCCGCGCCTACGAAAACGCGGCCAAAACCTTTGGGGGCCTGACGGAAGATGTGCGGGTGGTGGCGGCCCAGGGTGACCTGACGAAGGTAAAGGGGGTAGGATCTGGACTTGCCTCCAAGATCGAGGAACTGCTCAACACCGGGCACATCGAATATCTCGATGCGCTGCGTACGGAGTTTCCCGATGGCGTACGGTCGCTGATGAGAGTGCCTGGGGTTGGTCCTTCCCTGGCTCGTCGCGTCTTCCGGGAACTGGGCGTGAACAACCTGGAGGAGCTACGCGAGGCGGCTCAGGATGGACGTCTGGCTTCCCTGCCCGGCTTTGGCGAGAAGTCCGCGGAGAATGTAGTTCGCGCGCTGGGCCGCGTCAACAAGCAGGAATCCCGCATCTCGATCGGTAAGGCCGTGCCGGTGGTCGAGGAGCTGATGGATGCACTCCGGCCCTCTGCCGCTCTGCATAATTTGGTGCCGGCCGGCAGTCTGCGCCGGTGGGCTCCAACCATCGGTGATATCGACCTGATGGCAACGTCGGAGGTTCCAGCCGAGGCCATGGAGGTCTTTGTCAACCTCCCGCAGGTTCGCCAGGTGTTGAGCCGCGGAGCGACCAAAAGCACCATCATTACCGACAACGGCTTGCAGGTCGATCTTCGCATCGTCGAAGACCAGTATTTTGGTTCCCTGGTGCAGCACTTCACGGGCAGCCGCGACCACAACATTCAGTTGCGGGAATACGCCCTGCAGCGGGGCCTCAGTCTGAACGAGTATGGGATCACCGAGGTAAAGACCGATAGCATGCAGACCTTCAGATCGGAGGAGGAGTTTTACGCCGCCCTCCAGCTCGATTACATCCCTCCCGAGCTGCGCGAGGGCACCGGTGAGATTGAGGCGGCCAGAGCACATACTCTACCGCGACTGCTGCGAGTCCAGGATATTCGCGGCGACTTACACGCCCACAGCGAGTGGAGCGATGGAACCGTGCCAATTGAGCAGATGGTCCTGGCCGCCAGAGAGCGGGGGTACGAGTACCTGGCCATCACTGATCACTCGGGGGGGATCGGGGTGGCGGGTGGCCTCCATGCTGAGCGTCTCATGGAGCAAATCGGGGAGATACGGCGCATCAACCGCGAGATCGAGGGCATACAGGTGCTGGCCGGTACTGAACTGGAAATTAAACGCGACGGCTCGCTGGACTTCGAGGATGCAATTCTGGCGCAACTCGACTGGGTGGTGGCCTCCGTCCACTCCGGCTTCAATCAGCCTCGCGAACAGATGACGGCCCGGATGGTGCGGACCATGGAGAACCCACACGTGGATGCGATAGGGCATCCAACCGGCCGTCTGATCGGCAAACGTGAGCCGTATGAGGTCGATCTCGAGCAGGTGTTCCGGGCGGCTGCGCGCACCAAGACCGCGCTAGAAATTAACTCGTTCCCGGATCGACTGGATCTGGTCGACTGGCAGGCGCGCCGAGCCAAGGACCTGGGCGTCATGTTGGTGGTGAACACTGACGCCCACGCGCCGGTCCACCTGGACAACATCCGCTACGGCGTGGCCATGGCCCGGCGCGCCTGGGCAGAGCCGCACCAGGTGCTGAACGCCCTGCCCTATGAAGAGCTTCGTGCCTGGATTAGCCGCGCTTCGCCAGAGCCTTGAGCAGCGCAACCACGCCTTTGCGCGTCACATCGTTCTCGATCAGCGTGATGACAGTCATCAGGCCGAGTTTTTTGCGTAGATTCCCGACTGATTTGGTCTTGCTGGAGATGCTGTCATTCTCTCCATTGGAGGATTGCGACAGCAGCGTATATGCTGCACCGGCCAGACCGATCACCGCTGCCGCGGCCAGGACACCTATCGGGACGTTGAATGAAACCTTTTGCTGGGACTGATCGTCGTTTGCCATTGACCTTCTCCTATCCGTTGTGGCTGAGCGCGCACCGACCAGCCACATGAGCCGTATCCCCGGCGATGGAGTGTGTCTGGTCGCCCGCCGCTTCCGGTCATTGTACCGCAGGGCCGTGGGGTAGAATCGGCGAGGAGTGGGACGCATGCGTTTTGCGGTTATTTCTAATATTCGTGGTAATGCCACCGCGCTCAAGGCGGTGCTCGACCATATCGACGCTTTGGGGCAGCCGGTTGAGCAGGTTCTGTGTGCCGGCGACATGGTCGGTGTCGGGCCGGAGCCGAACGAAGTTATCGACCTGCTGCGACAGCGAGGTGTCGAAGGGGTACTCGGTAATTACGATGACGCCATAGCGTATGATCGCATTGGCTCGGGCACTGACTTCGGGGAGCAGGACGCCGAGAACGCCGATTATACGGCGATCCAGTGGACGCGCGCCACGCTCACCACGGAAAATCTCGAGTTCTTGCGTGGCTTACCAAAGAGCGTGCGCGTGTCGCCGGCAGTGCGCGGAGTTGAGGTGAAAGCTCGTGATGCCAACGAGCTAGCCGCCGAATACCGTCGAACCTTTGTTCAGCGAGCCCTGGGCGGCGCAATGTTCACACGCCCGGCTCGCACGCTTGGAAAGCGGGTGACACTCACCCATGGCACCCACCGGGCCTTAAACGAGTTCGTGCGGCCCGGCACTGCCAATTCGATTCTGGGAAGTATCGCGAGCAACGCCGACACAGACGTTCTCATCTCGGCGCACGCCGGTATCAGCTTCAAACGGGACGCGCACGACGTTACGTTTGTGGGTGTCGGTTCCGTCGATGGTAGCCCGGAGGCCGCCACGGTAGCGGAGTACATCGTCCTGTCGATCGGGGAGGGAGTGGAAATCGAGATGAATCGCGTCCCTTACGATCCGGCGCCCCAGATCCGCTCGCTGGAACAGAGCGGTCTGCCGCGGAGTTTTTCGCTGCGGTACCTGGCCTCGAGTCCGTAGTGCTCTGGCTCGGGGGATGATAGCTATCAATGGCGGTCAGGAACCACGGTCAGACGCGTCACTGCCCCGGTGTCGGGACGAATTGGAAACCATGCCACAGCGCGGTTATCGCAACGATCTAGCAGTTAGGCTGGCGTCACCTGATCACGCGCCGCACCATCGCGTGTGGCACAGTCCGTTTCGTATCGTTGCCGGCTGTCGTCGTATCGGTTGGCAGCCTGTTCAAGGTACTCGGGCACTGAAACATGCTGGAGTGAAGCGTCAAGCATCTCGTCACTTGACGAAGCTTCAGCCCGGAGCAAGTCCGTGTAGTCGTCCAGAGGATCGCGCTCCACCATGTTGGCTACCTCCCTGTTTTGAGCATAGTGCATACCGCACAGTGTGTGGTCAAGCGTGGTCGGGCCGAATAAGGCGAGGCGTGACGAGGATGCCATGGGTCCGATTCACGTCGCGAATCAACTCAAATTCCTCCTCGATCACTCCCACTACCAGCGTCGTTTTCGACCTGGTGATGGGTGGCCTCGGGTCTTCTTGTGCGTCGCGCGACTCGCCTCATGGAAGCTTACTACGGTATCGACGGCCAGCCTCGCGTCATGCAATCCCGTTACCCACCGTCTCGCGATCTTTCCATCTCTCATTTCGTGCAGCGCGAGCGTCACGTGCTGTTTTTCCAACCAAGTGCCTGTGATTTCACGCTGGTTCTTCGCCATGTACGGCAGCAGCTTGGACCAATCGGTCGCGGGCAGGTCGACCCAATGCCCCGCAGTCGAGACCGTATCCCCTGACCGAACGATGCGGTCAATAACGAACGGAATCGGAGGGAATTGAGTCATACCGAGGTAGTGTGCGGCGAACTCCCGAGCCTCAATCATCCGATGGACACCGCGCCGGTCCATGGCAAGAGGTTCCGCATAGCAACGGAAGTCCTCCGTGGTGATTTCTTGAAGGACGTCGACGTTTCCCCCCACCCATACTTCGTCCCAGAAACGCCGTACCACGGCCTCGTTCTTGTCTTCGGTTTCCATGGTTGCTCGATCAAGCCCTTTCAGGTTCTCTGCCTGGAGACGGATGCGAAGGAAGTGATAAGTGGAGGCACTCTGATTGTTCCTGGATGCAGGGTCAAGGGTACCAAATGGGATCAGGATTAAGCTGGGCTAGTGAAGGGCCGCCGCACTGTGGGATAGTCGTGAGCAAAGCTATAGGTGGAATTTTTCCCAGCACAGGATGTAGCAGTCGGCGGATTGAGCTGCGTGAACTGTCCAATACTCGGATCGTAGTACCGTTTCCCCATCTTGTACAGCCCGGTGCTGCTGTCCGGCGTGAGCCGATTTTACGACATCGGTGCTGGGGATTGGTGTTAGTCAGAGGCGAGAGTTGGCAAGGAACTCGTATGCGCTGCTAGCCATGTCACGACTCCAGCGCTTTCATTCCCTCCAACTGTTTTCAGAACGTGCGTGCATGCTGCCACTATCCTGAGTACTGCCAGACGATGTAGCGGCCCACAAGTACTATCAGCGTCAGCACCGTGATTCGAAAGGTGAGAAGGCTGAATTTATCAGGACTCCGGCCGAGCGGTGGTGGCAGCCGGCGCAGTACGGCAACTCGAACAAGAAAGCCAATAAGCGAACCCATAAACAAGAGCGCTATCAGTGTTTCGAACCAAGCGCTCGACGAAACCATCTCGCTGTGACCGTGCGCCAGCAGCTCGCCTCTAAACCTACAGCTCTCTTCGTCTGGTGTATCTCTGGTGTGCAAATCAACCTCCATGACCTATGCTCGCAGCTCAACTGTTACCTCTACCTTGCAATGAAGCCTGCATTCCCGTTGATTCCCAAGGATGCATTCGCCCCGGCGGGTCCACAAACCGATCTAGCGAAGCGTCGTCAACACCTCGCTGGCCTTGTGCCGTAGGTCTTCGTCACCCAGTTCCATCGCCGTTCGCAGATTCGCCTCTGCGTCTTGCACCTTCCCCTGCCGCGCTAAGAGGAGGCCAAGCCGAAAGTGCGCAAGCGCAACATCCTCGCCGAGATTGATCGCGCATCGGTAGTTGCCCCGTGCCTCGTCGACGCGTCCCGATTGGGCCAGCAGATCCCCCAGCTCGATGTGTGCATGCACATCGTATCCTTCGATCGCGAGTCGGAAGTGCTGCTCTGCTTCCTGCACCCGCCCCAACTCGCCGTATGCCTCGCCCAAGACCCGGTGCGCGTCCGCGTTGCCTTCAGCAGCCGCGTCTTCGAGCAGGCGGAGACCTTGGTCCTGGCGCTCGGTCTGAAACAGGTACGATCCGTACTCACGCATCGCGTCACTGTCCCCTTCTCCGATGCCAGATCGCCACGCTCGTTCGGCCCGGTGCACGTCGCCCATTCGCAGGTGCAGTTTGGCCAGGCGGTTCTCACTGCCGATCAGGTGGAACGCCCGAGAGTACGCCACCTCCGCCTCCTCATATCGCCCGACGTCGGTCAGCATGTCGCCGTACGAGAATGCCGCATAGCCTACACCCGCTGTCAGCGCACGCTCGTACATCGCCGCAGCCTCGTCAATCCGGCCCTGTTCTCGAAGGAGGTTTCCGTAGGATTCATAAGCAGAGCGCACACCTGCAGAGACTGGAGTTACATCGGTTTCGTGGACGGTTGATTCGTTGGTAGTGGTCACATCCGACGTGGTCAGTGTACCTCCTTCTGCAGAACAGTGTCGGGAAGCGGGCGTGGACATATGGACGGCCGGAGCCGT
>JAABUR0100001218.1_pt1 | contig 47892 bp, 41 predicted proteins | sample 5560091 | NCBI WGS metagenome assembly JAABUR01 (sample SAMN10711879, study PRJNA513375) | rock metagenome | isolation source: Antarctica rocks | place: Antarctica: Victoria Land, University Valley sud | reverse complement strand
CGCCGCGCTCCTCGTTGATCCCATCCTTCAGGACCTGCCCTACGGGCAGGGCGACTCCGTGATCGCGTTCGTCAACGGGATGGGTGGCACACCCCTGATCGAGCTCTACATCATGTTCCACGAGGTCGCGCAGCTCCTGGAGAAGGCCGGCATCACCGTCGCCCGGTCACTGGTCGGGAGCTACATCACGTCGCTGGAGATGGCGGGATGCTCGGTCACGCTGCTCAAGGCCGACGATGAGCTGATCCGCCTGTGGGACGCACCGGTCAACACTCCCGGGCTGCGTTGGGGGGTCTGACAGTGGCGGTCGACGTCAGCAGCCTCATCTCCTGGCTACGGGGCTTTGCTGACACAGTCTCCGAGCATGCGGCTGAGCTGACGGAGCTCGACGCCGCGATCGGTGACGCCGACCACGGCACGAACATGAAGCGGGGCATGCAGGCTGTGACCACGATGCTCGACGGCAACGAGTTCGAGACGGCGGACGCGCTGCTCAAGCAGGTCGGCATGACGCTGGTCAGCTCTGTCGGCGGCGCGAGTGGGCCTCTTTACGGCACGTTCTTCCTCCGTGCCGGCACCGCACTCGCTGACACGACCGAGATCGACGCGGCAACCTTCGGTGCAGCCCTGCGGGCCGGCGTCGAGGGCATGGTCGCGCGAGGCAAGGCCGAGCTGGGGGACAAGACGCTCTACGACGCCTGGGCGCCGGCGCTGACTGCGTACGACGAGGCAGCTTCTGATGGTGATCTCGGCGCAGCGCTCTCGGCTGCCGCGGCGGCCGCCGCGAAGGGGCGCGATGAGACGACGCCGATGGTGGCGCGCAAGGGTCGTGCGAGCTACCTGGGTGAGCGCAGCGCCGGCCACCAGGATCCGGGGGCAACGAGCACCACGTTGCTGCTGGAGTCGGCCGCGGCGTCGCTCGCGTAGATCCGAACGTCCGAGGGTCACGTGATATCGATCGTCGTCGTCTCACACAGTCGTGCACTGGGCGACGCGGCTGTCGCGCTTGCCCGCGACATGGTCGATGAGTCGTCGTGTCCTCGCCTCGAGGTGGCCGCAGGCCTCGATGAGACCACGTTCGGCACCGACGCCTCGGCCGTTGCCGAAGTCATCACCGAGGTCGACAACCCGGAGGGGGTCTTGCTGCTGCTCGACCTCGGCAGCGCGGTCCTCAGCGCCGAGATGGCACTGGAGTTCTTGGCTCCCGAGGTGGCAGCAAGGGTCACGGTCACCAGCGCACCGCTGGTCGAAGGCCTTGTCGCGGCAGTGGTCACTGCGGCGAGCGGGGCAGACATGGACGTCGTCGTCGCCGAGGCACAAGAGGGGCTGGCTGCCAAGCAGGCGCACCTTGGCGACAAGCCTCTCCTAGCGTCTCCGGACGAAACGGGCCACCCGCTCGATGCTGACACGCCCCACGTGAAGCTGACGGTCAGCAACGAGCACGGCCTGCACGCCAGGCCGGCGGCGAAGCTCGTGGCGCTCGTGCGGTCGTACGACGTCCGCGTACTGCTCACGAATCTCGACACCGGCCGCGGACCGGTCGACGCCCGCAGTCTCAGCCGCGTCGCGACACTGGACGCGCGGCAGGGCAGCACTGTGCTGGCCCAGGTCTCGGGGCGTGAGGCGGACGCAGCGCTCGCCGCCCTGCGCCAGTTCGCCGCCGACGGCTTCGGCGACGCGCCGCCACCGGTTGTGGGCCGTACTGGGCGCCCGATGGCCGCCGGGCTGGGAGTGGACGTGGCCGTTGGCCCGGCCAGGTGTCTGGCGACCGCTGTCGACGTCGGGGACTACACGCCCGGCGAACCGGACATGGAGAGCGACCGGTCGGATGCGGCAGTCCGTCGGGTCCGCGAGACCCTGGTCGCTGTTCGCGACCGGACCGAGGTCGAAGTCGGTCGTGACGAGGCGGGCATCTTCGACGCGCACCTCGCGCTCCTCGACGACCCGGAGGTCGTCGAACCCGTAACGGCGGCCATCAGCTCGGGGGCGGCTGCTCCGGGTGCCTGGTCGGACGTGCTCGGGCGGCTGGCCGCTGAGTTCGGGTCTCTTGCCGACGGCTACCAGCGGGCCCGAGCGCAAGACATCCGAAGCGTCGAGCGCCGGTTGTTGCTGGCACTGATGGGACTCGAGGATGAAGCACCGGTGGGCCGTGTTGGTGGACAGCCCGTTGTGCTCGTGCTGCCGGAGATCGACGCTGCCACCGCGGCCGCGATCGACCCGGCCGAGGTCGCCGGCGTCGTCACCCTCGCTGGCGGTGCGACCGGTCATGGGGTGATCGTCGCCAAGTCGCGGGGGGTGCCGATCTACACCGACGCCGGCGAGGCAGGCACTCATGTGCTCGACGGTGACGTGGTCGCCTTCGACTCAGCCGCACGCCGCCTGGTTGTCAACCCCGACGACAGCGAGGCCGCAGAGTTCCAGGAGCTGGCCATCGAGCGCCGGCGGCTACGCGACCAGGCCGTCACGGCCGCGGGCAGCCCGGCGGTGACACGTGACGGCACCAGCGTGCACGTCGTGGCCAACGTCGGATCGGTCGAGGATGCGTTGACCGCTGTGTCGCAGGGAGCCGAGGGATCGGGGCTGGTGCGCACGGAGGTGTTGTTCGGCGAGCTGGCTGCGGCGCCCGGCGCCGACGAGCAGCTGGACAGGTTCCATGCGTTGTCCGACGCGCTCGGCGGCCGACCGATGACGATCCGGACCTGGGACGTGGGCGGCGACAAGCCGCTGGCCTTCCTTACGCAGAGCGTCGAGGCCAACCCGTTCCTCGGCCAACGTGGACTGCGCGTGTTCCTCAGCAGACCTGATCTGCTCATCGAGCAGCTGAAGGCGATCTGCCGTCTGGCCGCGGTGGCACCGACCAGGGTGATGTTTCCGATGGTGACGACACGGGCCGAGGTGGACTGGGCGCTCGAGCGGCTGAAGGAGGCGGCTGCGGTGACAGGGGGTGCGCTCCCGACCGGGCTCGAAGTGGGGGTGATGATCGAGGTGCCGGCGGCAGCCCTGAGGGTGGCCGACCTGTCGCGCGGCCTCGACTTCGTCAGCATCGGCACCAACGACCTGACCCAGTACACCGTTGCCGCTGAGCGCGGGAACGCTGCGGTGTCACAGCTGGCCGATGCCTTCGACCCGGCTGTGCTCCGACTCGTAGGGATCGTGTGCGACGAGGTCGCCGCGTCGACGACGGTTGCGGTCTGCGGTGACCTGGCGAGCGATCTCGACGGGGCAGCCCTGCTGCTGGGGCTCGGCGTACGAGAGCTGAGCACCGTGGGTCCCGCGGTGGCGTTGGTCAAGCAGCGGGTGCGCCAGCTCGACCTCGCCGACGTACGCCGGGTCGCTGCCGACGCGGTCGCTGCCTCCAGCGCCGACGAGGTGCGGTCGCTGCTGCGGACGGCCCTTCCGCAGCAGGCGTGAACCGGCCAATTGTCAGTGACCGCCGAGGAGAGGGCCCATCGTCTTGGCGAGCACGCTCTGCCGTTTGGTGACGAGCTCCTCGGGGTCGGCCAACGCCATCGCACGCAGCCCCGCGTTCATCCCCAACCACCGCAGCGGCTCGGGCTCCCAGCGCGGCGAGATGTGGTTGACCCAAGGGAGACCGGTGAGCTCAGAGGGGGTCTCGGTGATCAGGTCGGTGAGCGTGCGGGCGGCAAGGTTGGTAGTGGTCACCCCGTCGCCGACGTAACCACCTGCCCACCCGATGCGCGTGCGTTGGTCCAGGCCGACCGACGCCATCCAGTCCCGACTGATGCCGAGCGGTCCGCCCCAGGAGTGGGTGAAACGCGCAGCTGCCACTGCGGGGAACAGGTCGACCAGCGTGCGGCGCAGCTTGGCGAAGACGCGGGGCTCCCGGTCGAAGCGGGGTTTCACCGCTGAGCCGAGATGGTATGGCGCTCCGCGGCCGCCGAACACCAGCCGGTTGTCGGCGGTGCGTTGGCCGTAGATGATCAGGTGCCGGTAGTCGGAGAACGTCGGGAAGTCGTCCAGTCCGATGTCGGCGAGGATCGCGTCGGACAACGGCTCCGTCGCCACGATCAGCGAGTAGACCGGGGCCACCGGGTGGCGCTCACGGGCACCGGGGATGGCGGCGGAGAAGCCCTCGGTGGCCACGACGACGTACGACGCGCGCACCGCACCGCGATCGGTGGTCACCCGGCTCGGCTCCACCAGCGTTGCCGGGCTCTGCTCGTAGACGGTGACCCCGAGCCTCTCGACGACAGTCGCGAGGCCGCGCACGAGCCTGGCCGGGTGGACGCGGGCACAGTGCGGTGTGTACGTCGACCCCAGCACCCGCGTGGCACGTCCGTGCTTAGCGGTCTCGGCAGGGTCGAGCAGGCGCAGGTCGGCGTCGGTCATGCCCCACGCATGGGCCTCCACGACGTGGGCGCGCGCTCGTTCGAGCTGGGTCGACGACCGCGCGAAATTCAGGGTGCCACCACGGTGGAAGTCGCAGTCGATGCCTTCGGTCTCCACGACGCGCTGCACCTCGTCGATGCTGGCCCGCATCGCGCGCTCCAGCCCGATCGCGGCATCGCGCGACGACCCCGGCAGGGCCGCGAGCTTGGCGGCGGACGCCGGGAACAACGCCGACATCCAGCCACCGTTACGTCCTGAGGCACCGAAACCCGCGACGTCCTTCTCGACCACGGCGATGGAAAGACTCGGGTCACGTCGCGCCAGGTAGTACGCCGTCCACAGCCCCGTCAGGCCGGCGCCGACGATGACGACATCGGCGTCGACGGAGCCCTCGAGGGCAGGCCGGGGGACGAGCTCGTCAGCCGTCTCATGCCACAACGAGATGCCGCGATAGCTCACCGGACTCCCCAGGAGTACGTCTGCTTGTGGAGCTTGAGATAGACGAACGACTCGGTGCTGCGTACGCCGTCGATCCCCCGGATCCGCTTCGAGAGCAGCTCCAGCAGGTGGTCGTCGCTCTCGCACACCACCTCGACGAGCAGGTCGAACGACCCCGCCGTCATGATGACGTAGTCCACCTCCGGCATTTTGGCCAGCTCGGCTGCGATCGGCTCGAGGTCGCCCTCCGCGTGCAGGCCGATCATCGCCTGGCGAGCGAAGCCGAGCTGGAGTGGGTCAGTGACGGCGACGATCTGCATCACCCCGTGGTCAAGGAGCCGCTGTACCCGCTGGCGGACGGCAGCCTCCGACAGCCCTACGGCCTTGCCGATCGCGGCGTAGGACATCCGTCCGTCATGCTGCAGCTGCTCGATGATCTTCTTCGACACCTCGTCGAGGCTCAGCGGCGCGCTACCATTGCGGGAAACCACGGACGCCATCCTGCTGCGGGAACGGTGCGATTGCAAGGCTTTCAGGGTCACTATCCGTCGCCAACTGTGGAATTTCCCACGGAATCCCTTGTCCCTGCTTGCATGCTCTGACAAGATCACGGCGTCAGTAGTCATCACTTGGAGGTTGTATCCATGTCGCAACGGACACCACGATCGGGGCTGAGCCGTCGGGGTTTCATCCAAGGGGCGTCGATGTCGGCGCTAGCTCTCGGCAGCTCAGGCCTACTGTCAGCCTGTGGCACCGACGCCGCCACGGTCGACAAGGATGAGTGCAAGAGCACCGACAAGAGCAGCAGCGAGAAGGAGATCGTCTTCTCCAACTGGCCGCTCTACGTCGACCCGATCAAGGCGAAGAACGTTTCGACGCTCGAAGCGTTCGAGAAGGCCACCGGGATTACCGTCGACTACACCGCCGACATCAACGACAACGACTCCTTCTACGCGAAGGTGTCTCCCCAGCTGGCCGACTGCAAGTCGACCGGGCGCGACACGTTCGCTCTGACGGACTGGATGGCCGCGCGGATGATCGACCTGGGCTGGATCCAGGAACTCGACCACGCGAACATGCCGAACGTCGACGCCAACTTGTTGAACTGGTTCAAGACGCCGGCCTGGGACCCGGACCGCAAGTACAGCGTCCCGTGGCAGGCCGGCATGACCGGTATCTGCTACAACTCCGAGCTGACCGACCCGGTCGAGAGCTTCGAGGACCTGCTGACGCGTCCCGACCTCAAGGGCAAGGTCACCGTGCTGAGCGAGATGCGCGACACGATGACGTTCATGTTGCTGCTGCAAGGTGCTGACCCGGAGGACTTCAGCAGCGAGGAGTACTCGGCCGCGATCAGCGACCTCAAGAGTGCCGTCGACAGTGGGCAGATCCGTCGATTCACCGGCAACGACTACACCGACGACCTGAAGGCCGGCAACGTGGTGGCGGCCGAGTCGTGGAGCGGTGACATCTCACAGTTCGGTGACGACAAGTTCAAGTGGATCAAGCCAAAGGAAGGCTTCGCCGTCTGGGCCGACAACATGATGGTGCCCAACCTGGCGACCCACAAGACCAACGTCGAGAAGCTGATCAACTACTACTACGACCCGAAGGTTGCAGCGCAGCTCGCCGCCTGGAACTACTACGTCTGTCCCGTCAGGGGCGCGCAGGACTCCATGGCGGAGTTCGACGAGTCCGCTGTCGACAACCCGCTGATCTTCCCTGACGAGACCGAGCTCGACGCCGGCCAGGACTTCATGGCGCTCGACTCGGGGCAGGACAAGGAGTACCAGCAGATGTTCAACGAAGTGCAAAGCGGCTAGCGAGGGATGGCAACGGAGCCTGACGCAGATCCCGGCCGTGCCGGGCGGGATCTGCGGCTCGAGAACGTCACCAAGAAGTTCGGTGACTTCGTCGCCGTCGACGACCTCACGCTCACGGTCCCGCATGGGTCGTTCTTCGCGCTTCTCGGCCCGTCGGGCTGCGGCAAGACGACCACACTGCGGATGGTCGCCGGTCTCGAAGAGCCCACCGCGGGCACGGTGTCGATCGGTGACCAAGACATCACGGGACTACGTCCCTACAAGCGCCCCGTCAACACCGTCTTCCAGTCCTACGCACTGTTCCCGCACCTGACGATCTTCGAGAACGTCGCGTTCGGGCTACGGCGTCGTGGCGTCAAGCTCATCCGCGAGAAGACGGAAGAGATGCTCGAGCTGGTCGAGCTGCGCGAGTACGCCGAGCGCAAGCCTGCTCAGCTCTCCGGTGGCCAGCAGCAACGGGTCGCGCTGGCGCGTGCCCTGATCAACGAGCCGGGAGTGTTGCTGCTCGACGAGCCGCTGGGGGCCCTCGACCTCAAGCTCCGGCGACAGATGCAGATCGAGCTGAAACGCATCCAGACCGAGATCGAGGTCACGTTCGTGCACGTGACGCACGACCAAGAGGAAGCCATGACGATGGCCGACACGATCGCGGTGATGAACGCAGGCGTCATCGAGCAGCTGGGCGCACCCGCCGAGCTGTACGAGAACCCGCAGACCACGTTCGTGGCGAACTTCCTCGGTCAGTCCAACCTGATCGCGACCGACGTGGTCGACACGTCCGGTGACACGGTCATCGTCGACTGCAACGGTCAGAAGGTGGGAGTGGAGGCGTCGCGGTCACACACTGACCAGGGCAAGGGCTGGCTCGGCATCCGGCCCGAGAAGATCTTCGCGAGCGCGGCAGGATCGGACGACCATGAGGGCGTCAACGTCGTCACCGGCGGCGTCGTCAGTGACGTCAGCTTCGTGGGAGTGAGCACCCAGTACCTCATCCGGATGCCGTGGGGTCAGGAGCTGATGGTCTTCGAGCAGAACACCGGCCGCCGGGCGCCGTTGCGTGACCGTGACCCGGTCGACCTCGCGTGGTCGCCCGAGCACGCGTTCCTCCTCGACGCCGACCAGGACGCGCACGCCGGTGTGGTGAGCGAGGACCACACGTGACGCAGCTGGCGGCCCCGGCTGTGGTGGTCGATGGGGAGACCCGCCGCAAACGCGGGAAGGGTTGGCTGCTGCTTCTGCCCGGCATGCTGTGGCTCGCCGTCTTCTTCTTCGTCCCGACGGTGCAGCTCTTCTTCACGTCGCTGTACGACCCGAGCGGATCGTACGAGTTCGGCTACGCGATGACGTGGCACTTCCAGAACTACACCTCCGCGGTGACCGACAACTTCGACCTGTTCGTGCGCTCGTTCGTGTACGCCGGCATCACCACGCTCGTCTGCCTCATCCTGGCGTACCCATTGGCGTACGCGATCGCCTTCAAGTCGGGGCCGTGGAAGAACTTCCTGCTGGTGCTTGTGATCGCTCCGTTCTTCACCAGCTTCTTGCTGCGCACCCTGTCGTGGAGCGCGATCCTGTCCGATCGCGGCGTCGTCACCTCGCTGCTGAAGTCGCTGACGATCCTGCCCGACGACGGCAGGCTGCTGGCAACCCCGGTGGCAGTGATTGCCGGCCTGATCTACAACTTCTTGCCGTTCATGACGCTGCCGCTCTACGCATCGTTGGACAAGGTCGACCCCCGTCTCATCGAGGCTGCCGGCGACCTGTACTCAAGCCCGTTCACCGGCTTCCGGAAGGTGACGGTGCCGTTGTCGATGCCGGGCGTTGTCTCGGGGACGTTGCTCACCTTCATCCCGGCGTGCGGCGACTACATCAACGCCGAGCTGCTCGGCACGACACGGCAGTACATGATCGGCAACCGCATCCAGGCAGCGTTCCTAAAGGAGGGCGACTATCCGGTGGCGGCCAGCCTGTCGCTGATCTTGATGGTGATCGTGGTGGCGATGGTCGTGGTGTACATCAGAAGTGCCGGCACCGAGGAGCTGGTCTGAGTGGCGACCGCGACGCTGCCGACGCAGGTCACGTCGGACCCTCCGGCTTCCGCACAGCGACCACGACGCAGCGCCGGTCGCTGGCTCGCCGACCACGTGGTCCTGATAGCCGGGATCGCTGTGCTCATCTACACGTTCGTCCCGATCGGCTACATCTTCGCGCTGTCGTTCAACCAGCCCACCGGGAAGTCGGCCACTGCACAGTTCGACGCGTTCACCACGGACAACTGGACGTCGATCTGCGAGCCCGACGGCTTGTGTGCTTCGTTGCGGATGAGCTTCGCCGTCAGCCTCACCGCGACGGTGATCGCGACCTTGCTGGGGACGCTGATGGCGTTCGCGCTCGTGCGTCACTCGTTTCGAGGGCGTGGGGTGTCGAACATTCTGGTGTTCCTGCCGATGGCGACACCCGAGGTGGTCATGGGTTCGTCCCTGCTGGCAATGTTCATCGCGATCGGTTTCAACGGGATCCTGGGCTTCATGACGATCGTCATCGCCCACGTGATGTTCTGCCTGTCGTTCGTGGTGGTGACGGTCAAGGCGCGGCTGACCGGGCTCGACTCTCGGCTGGAGCAAGCCGCCATGGACCTGTATGCCAACGAGTGGCAGACGTTCCGGCTGATCACGCTGCCGTTGGCGCTGCCGGGCATCGTTGCTGCTGCCCTGTTGGCTTTCTCGTTGTCGTTCGACGACTTCGTCGTCACCAACTTCACGTCTGGGTCGACCGAAACCTTCCCGCTCTTCATCTACGGCTCGAAGCAGCGCGGTTTCCCACCGCAGCTGTTCGTGGTTGGGACGATCATGTTCTTGGTGTCGTTCGTGTTCGTCATCCTCGCCGAGCTGTGGCGCCGTCGCCGACGTCTGGTTTGACCCCCTCGGGCGCTCGCGGCAACTGGCTCCATAATTGTTGCGCACAGGGGGTCTTGAGGCACTTCTGTGGATCAGGACTGTCGGCGCTGTGGCCTAGATTCGAACTCATGAGCACGTCGTATGAAGCGGCTTCGGCAGCACCGGCGCTGATCCTCGAGCGCGCCAGCGCCGACGACGTCCACCCGGACTGCGTCGAGTTCGTCGCCCATCATGATGCGATGGTCCACCACCTCGAGCGGATCGCAGAGCTTGAGCGGCAGATCTGCGCTCTGCAGGCGGCACAGGTCGAGGAGATCAGTCTTTTCATCGACGGCCGGATGACGTACGCCGAGCGCACCCGCGAACCGTTCGGCCCTGAGCAGCACCGCGGGATGGTCGCTGAAGTCGCGATGGCCCGCCACGTCTCGGTGATCACCGCCGAGGCGCTGATGTCCGACGCCTACCTCCTCGCGACGCAGCATCCGGCCACCATGGAGGCGCTGCGCCGCGGTCGGCTGGGGCTGCCGGCCGCTCGAGCCATCGTGCGTGAGACCGCTCACCTCGAGCCCGACAAGCTGCCGGAGGCCGACCAGCTGATCGCCGAAGAGGCAGCCGACGTCTTGCCGGGCAAGGTGCGTGCACTGGCCGAGCGTCGCGTCGCCCAGCTTGACCCCACCGCCGTCGATCGGCGGCGAGAAGAGGCGATGGGTGAGCGTCACGTCCGCCTCACCGATGTGGGGGCGGGGATGGCCAACCTCGGCGCCTACGTCCCTGCTGAGCAGGGCGTCGCCTGCATCGAGTCGCTGCGCAGCGCCGCAGTGAAGGCGCGCGCAGCCGGCGACAAGCGTTCGCTCGGCGAGCTGATGAGCGACACGTTGGTATCGCGGGTGACCGGCCTCGCCGACTCCGACGTGCCGCCGGTCCACGTCAACCTCGTCATGAGCGACACCACCCTGCTCGGCCTCGACGACTCCCCCGCCCAGCTGACTGGCTGCGGGCCGTTGCCGGCCTCGGTGGCTCGCCGACTCGCCACCAACGAGTCCTCGTGGCTGCGCCGACTGCTGACAGACCCGATCGACGGCACCGTCCGCGCCATCGACGCGCGACGCCGCCGGTTCGACGGCGATCTCCGCGAGCTGGCCATGCTGCGTGACCAGCACTGCCAAGGCATCTTGTGCGCATCGCGCATCGTCGACATCGACCACATCCTCGAGTACACACGCGGCGGCCCCACCACCATCGACAACGCCCAAGGGCTGTCCAAGAACTGCCACATCGGTCGAGGCGACCCGCGGATGCGGGTGCACCGCGACCCAGCGACCGGTGTCGTCACCTGGCGCACACCGTCCGGACTCGTCCATCGCAATCTCCCACCGCCGGCACTCGGGGCCGGCACCGGCAGCCCTTCACAGGTGCGGCTGCGCCGCCTGCTTCTCCACCCACCACCGTCGCGAGCCGAGCGCGCACTGCTCAGCTACCTCGTCCGACAGCGCCGACCCGGCCGCTGACCCGGCCGCTGACGTTGCCGGGCACTCCACCCGGCTCAGCGACGCCTGCGCTTCTCCCGCGGCTTGACCGTGAGGTGGATCGGCGTACCCACTACCCACGAATTCGAACTCCTCACGCAGCCGCCTTGTGGGCGGTGCCGGGAGTTCATCCACCAGGTCGACACTGAGAAACATCACGACACACGTCGTGTTGGGTCGCGATGAGACGACGCAACTCGGCCGGCTGCTGCCGTTTCACGACTGGCCTCAGCCACTCGATTGACGACCGCTCGTTGCGACCAGGCGTTCTGGCGGCCGACGGCGGGTGGTCAGATCTTGGTGGCAGCCTCGGTGAGGACGTCGCGCAGGATCTGCTCGATCTCGTCGAAGTGCTGCTGGTCGCAGATCAGCGGCGGCGAGATCTGCACCACCGGGTCGCCACGGTCGTCGGCGCGACAGTAGAGGCCGGCGTCGTACAGCGCCTTGGACAAGAAGCCACGCAGCAACCGCTCCGCCTCGTCGTCGGTGAACGTCGCCTTGGTGGCCTTGTCCTTGACGAGCTCGATGCCGTAGAAGTAGCCGTCGCCCCGCACGTCGCCGACGATCGGAAGGTCGCGCAGCTTCTCGAGCGTGGCGCGGAACGCAGGCTCGTTGTCGAGCACGTGCTGGTTGATCCCTTCACGCTCGAAGATGTCGAGGTTGGCCATCGCTACGGCCGTCGACACCGGGTGGCCGCCGAACGTGTACCCGTGCAGGAACGACGTGGCGCCGGTGGCGAACGGCTCGAAGAGGCGGTCGGTGGCGATCATGGCACCGAGGGGCGCGTAGCCCGAGGTGATGCCCTTCGCGCAGGTGATGATGTCGGGCTGGTAGCCGTAGCGCTCGGCACCGAACATGTGGCCCAGGCGTCCGAAGGCGCAGATGACCTCGTCGCTGACCAGCAGCACGTCGTGCTCGTCGCAGATCTCTCGGACCCGCTGGAAGTACCCGGGCGGTGGCGGGAAGCAGCCGCCGGCGTTCTGCACCGGCTCGAGGAACACCGCAGCGACGGTGTCGGCGCCTTCATTCTCGATCGCGACGGCGATCTGGTCGGCTGCCCAGCGGCCGAAGGCAACCGGGTCCTCACCATGCAGCGGGGCGCGGTAGATGTTGGTATTCGGCACTCGGAACGTGCTGGGGACGAGGGGCTCGTACGGCGCCTTGAGCTCCGGAAGCCCGGTGATCGACAGCGCTCCTTGGGTGGTGCCGTGGTAGGCGATAGCGCGGGAGATCACCTTGTGCTTGCCGGGCTTGCCGGTGAGCTTGAAGTACTGCTTGGCGAGTTTCCATGCCGACTCGACGGCCTCCCCGCCACCGGTCGTGAAGAAGACACGGTTAAGGTCACCGGGGGCATAGCCGGCCACCCGCTCCGCAAGCTCGATGGCGTTGGGGTGGGCGTAGGACCACAGCGGCATGAACGCCAGCGTCTCGGCCTGACGCGCCGCCGCCTCGGCCAGCTCCTGGCGCCCGTGACCGAGCTGGCTCACGAAGAGCCCCGCCAGCGCGTCCAGGTAGCGCTTGCCGTTGGAGTCGTAGATGTAGGCGCCCTCGCCGCGAACGATGATGGGGACGTCGGCCTTCTCGTACGACGACATCCGGGTGAAGTGCATCCACAGGTGGTCACGCGCGGCCTGCTGCAAGGAGGCGTTGTCGAGCTTGGTGAGGTCGAGAGTCTGTTCCATCGTCATGGCGTCAGTCTGCCGCACCTGTTGAGGCTCCGCAAGCGATTCCGAACCTAGATTGGGTAAAGTCCTGTGTGATCTTCGCGTTCGGTGAGGTTTTGCTACGGAATCCGTCGTCGCGGCCTCAAATGACGACTCGCTCAGCGGCGCTTCATAGACACTTCTTTTCGACCAGCAGGCAAGGATGAGGACCATGACGCGGTATGGACAGCAGTTCGGCCCAGACTTCACGTTTCTCGGCGTACCCGCCGTGGACCTGGAGGACAGTGCGGCGCTGGCGGCGGCAGATGTGGTGGTCCTCGGGGCGCCTTACGACGGCGGGACGTCGCATCGCCCTGGCACTCGGTTCGGACCGATGGCCATCCGGCAGGCGTGCTACCTGGGTCACGACGGGTCGCGCCCGCACCTCGCCTTGCGGGTCGACGCGCTGCAGGACGTCACCGTGGTCGACGCCGGCGACGTGGAGATGGCGCCGGGTGAGATCGAACGGTCGCTGGCGGCCGTCGAGGAGGCTGTCTACGCGATCAGCGCCAGCGAAGCGATACCCCTCGTGCTCGGCGGTGACCACTCGATCGCGCTGCCTGACGCCACCGGCGTTGCGCGGCATCGCGGCTTCGGCCGGGTCTCGATGCTCCACTTCGACGCGCACGCCGACACCGGTGACATCGAGTTCGGGTCGCTGTACGGCCACGGGCAGCCGATGCGGCGGCTGATCGACTCCGGCGCGCTGCGCGGTGACCGGTTCCTCCAGCTCGGCCTGCGCGGGTACTGGCCTGGCCCGGAGACGCTGGGCTGGATGGCCGAGCAGGGCATGCGCTCCTACGAGATGACCGAGATCGGCGAGCGCGGCCTCGACGAGTGCCTCACTGAGTCGTTCGAGATCGCTCTCGACGACTGTGACGGCGTCTTCTTGTCGGTCGATGTCGACGTGTGCGATCCCGGGCACGCACCGGGGACAGGAACGCCGGAGCCTGGCGGCTTGTCGGCGCGCCAGCTGCTCGACGCCGTACGCCGGATCTGCATCGAGCTGCCCGTGGTCGGCATGGACGTCGTGGAGGTGTCGCCGCCGTACGACCACGCCGAGATCACGGCCTTCTTGGCCAACCGCGTCGTGCTGGAGGCGCTGTCGGGAATGGCGGTTCGCAAGCGCGGCGGTCTCGACCACGACCCGGCCGGTCCGTTGCTGCAGGGCCGGTGACCCAAGACCGACTTGTCAGTGCGGCTCCAGCGCGCAGATGTCCACTGGACCCTGACAAGTCGGCTCGACACGACGTCATTGCGTCCCTAGAGTCGTCGCATGCACTTCGCCCGCGATCAGAGCTAGGTCCCTGCGCGCAGCTTCCGGCTGCGCTTCGTCGCCTACTACGCCTCGCGTGACCTGGTCCCGCTCTACAGCGTGTACTCCTTGCTGTTCCGGGACCATGGTGTCCCGGTTGCCGAACTGTCGAGCCTGTTCATCGTCTGGTCGGTGAGCTCCTTCCTCTTCGAGGTGCCCTCGGGAGCGTGGGCTGACACATGCGACCGCCGCGGTCTCCTGGTGGCCAGCGCACTGGTGTACGCGGCGGCGTTCAGCAGCTGGATGGTGGCGCCGACGTACGCCGGCTTCGCCACCGGGTTCGTGCTCTGGGGCCTGAGCAGCGCGATGATGTCCGGCACGTTCGAGTCGTTGCTGTACGACGAGCTCACCGAGGTCGAGGCAGCCAGCGAGTTCGCCCGAGTCCTCGGGTGGTGCCAGTCGGCGGCGATGATGGCCAACCTGGTCGCCTCGGTGGCGGCGGCGCCGCTGTTCGCGCTCGGAGGCTACCCGCTGGTGGGGTGGACCAGCGTCGCCATCGCGGGCGCACAGGCGCTACTCGCCGCTACGCTGCCTGTGACCGGCCGCGGTGCCTCGGCGTCCGCGTCCGGCGCCGACGACGACGCAGCCGCGGCAGAAGCGGCCGGCCGCGCCGCACTGGTCGCGAGCGCCGGCCTCCTTACCCGCTACGTCGCCATGCTTCGCAGCGGCCTGCGCGAGGCTGCCACTGCAGTCGACGTCCGGCGCATCGTCATGGTCTCGTCGGTGCTGGTCGGTCTCACGGCGTATGACGAGTACTTCCCGCTGGTCGCCCGCGACCACGGCGTCGCCACCACCCAGATCGCCGTGCTGGTGGGCGTCACCGTCGTGGGGCAAGCCCTCGGGACGGCGTTGGCCGGGCAGACAGCAGCCATGAAACCGACCGTCATGGCGGTCGTGGTGGTGCTAGGTGGGGCGCTGATCTCGGGCGGCGCGCTGCTCCATCCCTGGGTCGGGTTCGTGGCGATCGGCGCCGGTTATGGACTGCTGAACAACGCGATGATCATCAGCGAGGCTCGCCTGCAGGACACGATCACCGGGCCGGCGCGGGCAACGGTGACGTCGGTGCACGGGCTGGCCACCGAGGTGGTCGCGCTGGCGGTCTATGCGACGTTCGCCGGTCTCGCCCCGCTGGCGTCCGTCCCGACGCTGGTGGCCCTGCTGGGGCTGCCTGTCGCAGCGGTCGCTGTCGGCGTACGCCGTTGGATGCCTCCAGCCCGCTGACCCAAGACCGACTTGTCAGTGCGGCTCCAGCGCGCAGATGTCCACTGGACCCTGACACGTCGGTCTCAGCGGAAGGCGCTCTCGCCTGTCACGGCCTGCCCGATGATCAGCTGATGCACCTCGGACGTTCCTTCGTAGGTGAGCACCGACTCGAGGTTGTTCGCGTGCCGGAGCACCGGGTACTCCAGCGTGATGCCGTTGGCACCGAGGATCGTGCGGCACTCACGGGCGATCTTGAGCGCCTCGCGGACGTTGTTGAGCTTGCCGAGGCTGACCTGCTCGTTGCGGATCTTGCCGGCGTCCTTCACCCGGCCGAGGTGCAGCGCCAGCAGCATGCCCTTGCCGAGCTCGAGCGTCATGTCGGCGAGCTTGGCCTGCGTCAGCTGGTACGACGCCAACGACTTCTCGAACACCTGTCTGCTCTGCGCGTACGCGATCGTGGCCTCCAGGCAGTCACGCGCTGCACCGAGCGAGCCGAACACGATCCCGAAGCGTGCCTCGGACAGGCACGACAGTGGGCCGCCGAGGCCGGTCGCTCCGGGCAGCATGGCCGACTCCGGGAGTCGGACGTCGTCGAGCACCAGCTCGCTGGTGACGGAGGCGCGCAGCGACATCTTCTGGGTGAGCTCCGGTGCCGAGAAGCCGGTGGTGTCGGTCGGGACGGCGAAGCCGCGGATCCCGTCGTCAGTCTGCGCCCACACCACGGCCACGTCGGCGATCGCGCCGTTGGTGATCCACATCTTCGTGCCGTTGAGCACCCAGTCGGACCCGTCGCGCTTGGCGCGTGTTCGCATGCCACCGGGGTCGGAGCCGAAGTCCGGCTCGGTGAGACCGAAGCAGCCGATGGCCTCACCCGTTGCCATCCGCGGCAGCCAGCTGTCCTTCTGCTCCAGGCTGCCGAACCGATAGATGGCATACATCGCCAGTGACCCTTGCACCGACACGAGGCTGCGAATGCCGGAGTCGGCGGCTTCGAGCTCCATGCAGGCGAGCCCGTACGCCGTCGCGCTGGTGCCCGCACAGCCGTATCCGTCGAGGTGCATGCCCAGCAGGCCCAACGACCCGAGCTCCTTGGCGAGCTCGCGCGCCGGGATCTTCGCCGTCTCGAACCAGCCTGCGATGTGCGGGCGGATCCTGTCGTCGCAGTAGCGGCGGACCGTGTCGCGGATCGCCCGCTCCTCGTCGTCGAGGAGCGCGTCGACGCCGAAGAGGTCGAGGGGTGCCGTGGGTGCGGTCGGGGTCACGATGGCTCCTTCGGAGGTGGAGGCAGTGCACCCCAAACATAGGGGAGGGGGCGCGACGGCTCGCAGCGCCGGGCCGCTGGGCGATGCGGACGTGGTGATCGGGACAGATAGCAACGAAATGCGTTGGTGAACACACGGCAGGCTGGCGTATCCGGTGGTTCGCTACTAGTTTTGCCTACGAATCAGGATGCCCATCGCTTGCACGACATCCCAATGAAGGGGCTTGAATGACTACCCGGACGCTGCAGAACCTCATCAACGGCGAGCACGTCGCCAGCGCTGACGGCGCCACCTCCACGCTGATCAACCCCTCCACGGAGGAGGAGTTCGCGCAGGCCGCGGTGTCCGGTACCGAGGACGTCGACCGCGCCATGTCGGCTGCGGCCGCGGCCTACGAGACGTGGCGCGACTCGACGCCCGCCGACCGTCAGCGAGCCCTGCTCAAGCTGGCCGACGCGATGGAGGCACGCGCCGAGGAGTTCGTGGCCGTCGAGAGTGAGAACACCGGGAAGCCTCTCGGCTTCACCATGACCGAGGAGCTGCCACCGGCGATCGACCAGGTGCGCTTCTTCGCCGGCGCCGCGCGGGTGCTCGAGGGCCGTTCAGCCGGCGAGTACCTGGCCGGCCACACCTCGTACGTCAGGCGTGAGCCGATCGGCGTCGTGGCCCAGGTGACACCGTGGAACTACCCGCTCATGATGGCGATCTGGAAGGTAGCCCCCGCACTCGCGGCCGGCAACACCCTCGTCATCAAGCCGTCCGACACCACACCGGCGTCCACACTGCTCCTCGGCGAGATTGCGCAGGAGTTCTTCCCGCCGGGTGTGTTCAACGTCGTGACGGGTGACCGCGAGACAGGTCGGGCGCTGATCGAGCACCCCACCCCTCAGATGGTCTCGATCACGGGTTCGGTGCGTGCGGGCATGGAGGTGGCGCGGTCGGCCGCCGCAGACCTGAAGAAGACCCACCTCGAGCTCGGTGGCAAGGCGCCGGTGATCGTCTTCGACGACGCCGACATCGAGGCCGCCGCCGAGGCCATCGCGGGGGCCGGCTACTTCAACGCCGGCCAGGACTGCACGGCAGCCACCCGCGTGCTGGCGGGGCCGGGAGTGCACGACGACTTCGTCTCCGCGCTGACCGAGCAGGCCAAGAACACCAAGACCGGCCAGCCCGACGACGACGATGTGCTCTACGGCCCGGTCAACAACGCCAACCAGCTCAAGCGGGTCAGCGGCTTCATCGAGCGGCTCCCGAACCATGCCGTGCTGCAGTCCGGCGGGCACCGGGTGGGTGACCGGGGCTACTTCTTCGCCCCGACGGTGGTGTCGGGTCTGAACCAGGATGACGAAGCCGTTCAGGACGAGATCTTCGGCCCGGTCATCACCGTGCAGAAGTTCAGCGACGAGGAGGAGGCGCTGCGCTGGGCCAACGGGGTCAAGTACGGGCTCGCGAGCAGCGTCTTCACCAAGGACCACGGCCGGGCCATGCGGATGGCGCGCCGTCTCGACTTCGGGTGCGTCTGGATCAACACCCACATCCCGATCGTCGCCGAGATGCCGCACGGTGGTTTCAAGCACTCCGGCTACGGCAAGGACCTCTCGATGTACGGGCTCGAGGACTACACCCGCCTCAAGCACGTAATGACGGACATCTCCGTGTAACACCACCCCAAGCGGCGCCTCGCGGCGTTCTGTCGCTCGCGATAGCCCGCGCTATCCCTTCGCTCCTCGGCCTTGCGATGCATCCACCTGGACCGCTCTCACATGGCACCACCCCAAGCGGCGCCTCGCGGCGTTCTCGTCGCTCGCGATAGCCCGCTATCGCTTCGCTCGCTCTCACATGGCACCACCACTCGTCGCACGGCTCGTGAATGGCCGACGTGACGCTCGCGGCTCACTGATGCGCTGAAAGGAAGTCACACGTTCATGAGGATCCTGCTGGTCGGTGCCGGCGGGGTGGGCTCGGCGTTTGCCGCGATCGCCGCCCGGCGCGACTTCTTCGAGCACATCGTCATCGGCGACTACGACGAGACGCGCGCCCAGGTCGCGGCGGCCTTCGACGACCGCTTCAGCGCCGTGCGGGTCGACGCCTCCCACGCGGGCTCGGTCGCGGCGCTGGTGCGCGTGCACTCGATCACCCATGTGATGAACACCGTCGACCCGCGGTTCGTGATGCCGATCTTCGAGGGTGCGTACGCCGGCGGGCCGACTACCTCGACATGGCGATGAGCCTGTCGCGGCCGCACCCGGAGTCGCCGTACACGCTGCCCGGGGTGACGCTCGGCGAGAACAGTTCGCTGCTGCGAGGGACTGGGAGAGCGCCGGCCGACTGGCCTTGGTCGGCATCGGCGTGGAGCCCGGACTGTCCGACGTGCTGGCCCGGTACGCCGCCGACCACCTCTTCAGTGAGATCGACGAGCTCGGCGTGCGCGACGGTGCGAACCTCACCGTCGACGGCTACGACTTCGCTCTGTCGTTCTCCATCTGGACCACGATCGAGGAGTGCCTCAACCCGCCCGTGATGTGGGAGAAGGACGAGCAGAACCCGGACGGTGCGTGGCGCACCACGGAGCCGTTCAGCGAGCCTGAGGTCTTCGACTTCCCGGAAGGGATCGGACCGGTTGGGTGCGTCAACGTCGAGCACGAAGAAGTGCTCCTCATGCCGCGCTGGCTCGACGCCAAACGGGTCACGTTCAAGTACGGCCTCGGGACTGCGTTCATCGACGTGCTCAAGACCTTGCACAAGCTCGGGCTCGACCGGACCGAGCCGCTGCGGGTCGGCGGTGTGGACGTCAGCCCCGTGACGTGGTTGCTGCCGCGCTGCCTGACCCGGCGACCATCGGCGACAAGATGCATGGGAAGACGTGTGCCGGAGTCCTGGTCACGGGCCGCGGCATGGATGGCGAGCCGTTCTCGACGTACCTCTATCACGTGGTCGACAACGACTGGTCGATGCGCGAGTACGGCCACCAGTGCGTGGTGTGGCAGACCGCGATCAACCCGGTCATCGCGCTGGAGCTGCTGGCCAGCGGCACCTGGTCGGGGGCCGGGGTTCTCGGTCCCGAGGCGTTCGACGCCGTACCCCTTCTCGACCTGCTGACCGAGTACGGCTCTCCCTGGGGTCGCCAAGACCGCTGACTCTTGCCTGCCTGCTGCGGAAGGATCCGACCCTGAGGTGGTCAGGGCAGCGCCACCGTCGGATCTTGCCGCAGCCCGTCGCGCGGTCAGTCGTCGAGGGCGGCCGTAATCGCGGCGGCGAGCTCGCCGACTTCCGCGTCGGTCATCACAAACGCCGGCGAGACCTGGATGCCGCCAGCACCCACCGCCCGTGTCGCGACGCCGTGGGAGCGCAAGGTCTTCGCCAGCGCCATCGCCTCTGCCGGCGACGACAGCTGGACGGCCGCCAGTGCCCCGGTGCCGCACCGCACGTCCAGCACCCGCTCGTGCTGCGCGAGGGGCGCGAGCTTCTGGGCGAGCGTTGCCTCGAGCCGGGCGGCTTCGTCGAGCAGGCCCTCGCGCTCGATGATGGCGAGGTTGGCCAGCGCCACCGCGGCAGCAGCGGCGTGGCCGGAGTACGTGTAGCCGTGCCTCCACCACACCCCGGCGTCGCGACGGAAGAACGGCTCGCTGACCTTGGGGGCGATGAGCACCGCACCCATCGGGAGGTAGCCCGACGTCAGTCCCTTCGCCGTCGTGATGATGTCGGGCTCCAGCCCGAAACGGCCGCTGGCGAACCAGGCGCCGCCGATACGACCGAACCCGGTGACGACTTCGTCGGCGACGAACAGCACGTCGTACTCCGTGCACACCTTGCGCACGTCGGCGAGATAGCCGTCCGGCGGCGGGTAGACGCCGCCCGCGCCGATCACGGGCTCGCAGAAGAACGCAGCGACCTTGTCAGGCCCGACGCGTTCGATGGTGGCGCGCAGGTCGTCGGCGCTGTCCCAGCCGACCGTTGCCGCGTCGGCGACCAGCTCGCCGTACCCTTCCCGGTTGCCGGGGATCCCGGCAAGCGCGGTCCCCGCGAAGTGCATCCCGTGGTAAGCCTTCTCGCGGCCGATCACAACGGTGCGTGAGGGCTGGCCTACCTCGTTCCAGTACCGCCGGGCCAGCTTGGCCGCGGTGTCGACCGAGTCGGACCCGCCCGACGTGAAGTAGACCTTGCTGCCCGGCACGGGGGCGATGCCCGCCAGCCGCTCGGCGAGCTCCACCGTCGGCTCGGTCACGTAGTCGCCGAACGTGCTGTACGCCGCCAGCTTGCCCATCTGCTCCGCCGCGACCTCACCCAGCTCGGTGCGGCCGTGGCCGATGTTGGTGAACCACAGCCCCGCGGTGGCGTCGAGGTAGCGGGCACCGTCCGCGTCGAAGACGTGGGCGCCATCGCCTCGTGCAATGACGAACTCACCGTCACGCTCGACGGCTCCCATGTCGGAGAACGGATGCCACAGGGCTCCCACGACTGCTCCCTTCGCATTGCTGCCGGCTGTCCCTCGCAACGTATCCCACCTGGTCACGACGGTTGACGTCGCAAGGCTGGGCTCAACCGCAGTGAGGTGACGTAGTCACGTCCGGCCGCGGTCTTCGCCGCATGAAAAGATGAGGCGTGAGCCGAGACAGCGGACCCCGCGACATCGTGCTGCTCGGGTCGACGGGTTCGATCGGCACCCAGGCGCTCGATGTGATGCGAGCGAACCCCGACCGGTTCCGCGTCGTCGCGCTCGCCTGCGGTGGGGCCGATCCGGCGCTGCTCGCGTCCCAGGTGATCGAGTTCGGCGTGTCCACCGTCGCGCTTGCTCGCAGTACCACCGTGCAGGACCTCCAGCTGGCTTTGTACGCCGAGGCGCAGCGCCGCGGCTACCACCACGGCGACTTCACCCTGCCGAAGATCCTGGCGGGCCCTGACGCGGCCGAACGTGCGGCAGCCCTTCCCTGCGACATTGTGCTCAACGCCATCACCGGTGCGGTGGGACTGCGCCCCACGCTGGCGGCGCTGGACGCCGGTGTGACGGTGGCGCTGGCGAACAAGGAGTCGCTGATCATCGGTGGAGAGGTCGTCACCTCGGCGTCCGAGCCCGGGCAGATCGTCCCGGTCGACTCCGAGCACTCTGCGCTGGCGCAGTGCTTGCGGGGCGGGCGGCGCGAGGAGGTACGCCGACTGGTGATCACGGCCAGCGGGGGGCCGTTCCGCGGCCGGTCGCGCGCCGAGTTGGCCGACGTGACTGCCGAGCAGGCGCTGGCTCATCCGACCTGGAGCATGGGGCCGGTGGTGACCACGAACTCGTCCACACTCGTCAACAAGGGTCTCGAGGTGATCGAGGCGCACCTGCTCTTCGACGTCGACTACGACGACATCGAGGTTGTCGTGCATCCGCAGTCGATCGTGCACTCGATGGTGGAGTTCAGTGACGGGTCGACGCTGGCGCAAGTGTCGCCGCCCGACATGCGGCTCGCCATCGGGCTGGCCCTGGGTTGGCCGGATCGGGTTCCCGGAGTCGCCGCCGCTGTGGACTGGAGCCAGGCCCAGAGCTGGGACTTCGAGCCGGTTGACCATACGGCCTTCCCGGGGCTCCGGCTGGCGATCAAGGCGGGACGGCGCGGTGGGGTCGTGCCGGCGGTCTACAACGCTGCCAACGAGGTCTGTGTCGCGGCGTTCCTCGCGGGTGAGCTGCCGTATCTGGGCATCGTCGACACCATCGCCTCCGTTATGGCGGCGGCTGACCTGACCGACGACGTACCCTCGGAGGGTGACGGGTTGAGCGTCGACGACGTGCTCGCGGCCGATCGCTGGGCTCGAGACCGGGCATCAGCCATGCTCGAGCAGCAGCCGACCGCAGGAGGAGCAGCACACACATGACCGCACTGGTCTACGCCTTGGGGGTCTTCCTCTTCCTGTTCGGAGTTCTCGCCTCCATCGCCCTGCACGAGGTCGGGCACATGTGGCCGGCGAAGAAGTTCGGCGTCAAGGTGACCCAGTACTTCGTCGGTTTCGGCAAGACGGTCTGGTCGGTCAAGCGCGGTGACACCGAGTACGGCGTCAAGGCTTTCCCGCTCGGCGGCTACATCCGGATGGTAGGGATGCTGCCGCCTGCCAAGGACGGCCAGCGACCAAGCCGGCTCAACGGAGGCTTCTTCGGGCGGCTCATCGCAGATGCCCGGTCCGCGGAGGCCGAAGAGACCAACGCCACTCCCGAGTCGCGGCACTTCTACCGGCAGGTCTGGTGGAAGAAGGTCATCGTCATGAGCGGTGGCCCGATGATGAACGTGTTCCTGGCAGTCATGTTGCTCGGTTTCGTCTTCATCGGCATCGGCATCAAGCAGCCGACGCTCACGGTCAGCCAGGTGTCCGACTGCGTCATCCCCGCCAGCGAGGGGCTGCGCGCGTGCCGCGTCGCCTCCGACGGGAAGGCCGACCCGATCGCCCCCGCCCGCGAGGCCGGGTTCCGTGCAGGTGACACGATCGTCTCCCTCAACGGCGAGAAGGTCGAGAGCTGGGAGTCCTTCTCCGCCACGGTTCGTGACAGCGGTGGCGAGGAGCTGTCGATCGTCGTCGAGCGCGGCGGACAGCGCGAGACGCTGACGACCACCCCCATCGTCTCCCAGCGACCCAACCTCGACGACCCGACGAAGTTCGTCGACGTCGGCTTCCTCGGCGTCGTCCCCGACGACATGCGCCAGCGCCAAGACGTCGGCTACCTCGCGTCGACGTTCGGTGAGTACGGCAAGCGCACCGGCGAGGCCTTGGTGCACATCCCGGAGCGGATGACCGGCGTGTTCAAGGCGGCGTTGGGCCTCGAGGAGCGGGCGGTCGACAGTCCGATGAGCATCGTCGGTGCCAGCCGGGTCGCCGGCGAGGTGGCCTCCGAGGACCGGATCGAGGTGACCGACCGCTGGGTCTCCCTGCTTACCTTGCTCGGCATCGTCAACCTGTTCGTGGCCCTGTTCAACTTCATCCCGCTGCTGCCGCTCGACGGCGGTCACATTGCGGGTGCGCTCTACGAGGCCGCCCGCCGGGGCATCGCCCGCCTGCGCGGGAGACCCGACCCCGGGTACGCCGACGTGGCCAAGATGCTGCCGGTCGCCTACACGATGGCGACCCTGCTGATCGTGATGGGCGTCGTGCTGATCTGGGCCGACATCGTCAGCCCGATCAGGGTGACGAGCTGACTGTGGACTCCTGCTGCCCGACGTACGACAACCTGACCGACCTGAAGGACGCATTACCCCGATGACCAGCATTGACCTCGGAATGCCCGCGGCGCCACCCCCGGTGCTCGCTCCTCGTCGACCGACCCGCAAGATCCAGGTGGGCTCGGTGGCGGTGGGCGGCGACGCACCTATCTCGGTGCAGTCGATGACGACCACCCTCACGGCCGACGTCGACACCACCCTGCAGCAGATCGCCGAGCTCACCGCCGCCGGCTGCGACATCGTCCGGGTGGCATGCCCGAGCCAGGACGACGCCGAGGCCCTGCCTGCCATCGCCCGCAAGTCGCAGCTCCCGGTCATCGCCGACATCCACTTCCAGCCGAAGTACGTCTTCGCCGCGATCGACGCCGGCTGCGCCGCGGTGCGGGTCAACCCTGGCAACATCCGCAAGTTCGACGACCAGGTCAAGGAGATCGCGGCTGCGGCCAAGGACCGCGGCACGTCGATCCGGATCGGTGTCAACGCCGGTTCGCTCGACAAGAGGCTGTTCGAGAAGTACGGGAAGGCGACGCCGGAAGCACTTGTCGAGTCAGCCGTCTGGGAGGCGTCGCTGTTTGAGGAGCACGACTTCCACGACTTCAAGATCTCGGTCAAGCACAACGACCCGGTCGTGATGGTGCGCGCCTACGAGCTGCTGTCGGAGGCGGGCGACTGGCCGTTGCACCTCGGCGTGACCGAAGCCGGGCCGGCTTTCCAAGGCACGATCAAGTCGTCGGTGGCCTTCGGGGCGTTGCTGTCGAAGGGAATCGGCGACACCATCCGAGTGTCGCTGTCGGCGCCCCCCGTCGAGGAGGTCAAGGTCGGGCTCCAAATCCTGGAGTCGCTCAACCTGCGCGCCCGTCGCCTCGAGATCGTCTCGTGCCCCTCGTGCGGCCGCGCCCAGGTCGACGTCTACAAGCTCGCCGACGAGGTGACGGCAGGTCTCGAGGGGATGGAGATTCCGCTGCGGGTCGCCGTGATGGGATGCGTCGTCAACGGCCCAGGGGAGGCCAGGGAGGCTGACCTCGGAGTGGCCTCGGGCAACGGGAAGGGACAGATCTTCGTCAAGGGAGAGGTCGTCAAGACCGTCCCGGAGTCGCTGATCGTCGAGACCCTGATCGAGGAGGCGATGCGGATCGCCGAGGAGATGGGCGAACCGCTCGACACGGACGGCATGACGCGCGCACCTGGGACGCCGACCGTCACCGTCTCCTGAGCCCGTCGGAGACTACCTGCAGCCGCGAATTGCGGGAAACTGCAGCCTCGCTCCGGCGTGTCGCATGCAGTTTCCCGCAATTTTGGGGCCTCCCTGACGCCCGGGCCAGTGTGGGTGGTGTCCGCCGGGGTGGAGCATGGCCAAGGCGATGAGGGCGTGGGGTGAGGCGATGCGGGTGAGAAGTCGGATCCTGGTGTTGAACCGCCTCACCGCTGCGCCATAATTGCGTGTATGTCGCGCGACGGGCAGTTGTCTAGCCGTTCGGATCTGTGCACATGGTGAAGGTTGCCAGCATGACGCTTGCGGCCGCAGCGTTGGCGGCCTGCACCGGAGGTAGCGGCGACGTTGCAACGACGCCAGCCTCAGAAAGTCGGACCAGACCGTCAACGTCCTCGCCTGCGCATCCTGGTTGCGCCGAGTCGCCGACTGTCGCACCCGACGATGCGGTTATGGGCTCTGCCACTAACGGCGAGTTATGGGCATTGAGCTCTGTGCCCCGCGTCGGCGCCGAATTCAAGATTGTTGTCCGGGTCACCGGGTCGGGGCAACTGCGTGTGTCTGCCACCGCCAGCGATGGATCCACGCGGCAGCCGCTCGCAATCGCGCCGCATACCGGAAGCAATTTCGATCGTCCTGGAGACGAATGGGGACTCTTCTTCAGGTTTAACCAAGCCGGTTGTTGGCGGATCAACGTCGAACGGGGTGAGGTGACCGGCAGCATCACCTTTTGGGTGAGTAACTAACAAACCACCAACACTTCCTATTTCGTGGATTGGACAGTCACCTCCCTGACTCCCCTTCGGTGGTAATTCGACCTGTCACTGAAAGACCCTGCGCTGGAGCCGACCTGGGAGGGGGAGCGGCTCATCCTCTCCAAGCGTGGGTAGCCGGTCGGCGACACGCTGACCTGGTGCGCGGGGGTGACCGTTGTGTAATCACCGAGTGACCTCACCTCCCGCGCCCGTTGGCGGCCGGGGACAACCCCTTCATCAGGGCCGACATCCGCCGCAAGCGGCTGATCTACACCTACGGCCACCGCAACGTGCAGGGGCTCGCGCTGCGCCCCGGGAAGCGGATGTGGTCGGTCGAGCACGGCACCTACCGCGACGACGAGGTCAACGTCTTGTTCCGCGGCGGCAACTACGGATGGAACCCGGTCCCTGGCTGCGACGAGTCGAAGCCGATGACGGACTTCTCCCTGCCAGGCAAGCAGTACGCCGCCCGGTGGAACTCCGGCGACCCGACGATCGCCACCTCCGGGGCGGTCTGGGTGCGTGGCCGGAACTGGGGCGCCTACCAGGGCACGCTGGCTGTCTGCGCGCTCGCAGGGCAGCGGCTGCTGTTCATGAAGTTCGACAACCACGGCCGGCTGCGCTGGGTGCGGACACCGCCGGCGCTGCGCGGCACCTACGGCCGGCTCAGGTCGGTGGTCCAGACCGCCGACCACGACCTGCTGATCACCACCAGCAACGGCAATGGAACGGACAAGATCGTGCGGGTCAGCCCGGTCCGCCGCTGATCCGGTCACCGACCTCAGAACAGGATCGTGGCGAACAGCCCGGTCTGGACAAAGCCCACCCGGGAGTAGGTGCGCCGCGCCGGCAGGTTGTGCTCGTTGACGTAGAGAGACACCACCGGCACCCCGTCATCGAGCGCGGTCGCGCAGATGGTGGCGACGCCGGGTGCGGCGAGGCCTTGACCGCGGTAGCGCGGGTTGACCCACACGCTCTGCACCTGCGCTGCATGCGGGGTGACCGGACCCAGCTCCGCCTTGAACTGCACCTCGCCCCCCTCGATGTGCGCAAAGGCATGACCGCGGGCGATCAGCTGCGCGACCCGGGCGCGATAGACGCCCGCGCCACCCGCCGCCTCCGGCGACACCCCGAGCTCCTCGGTGTACATCGCAACGCAGGCGGGGTAGAAGACGTCCAGCTCCGCGGCCTCCACGCGTCGTACGTCGGGGGAGGGAGCGATGAGCGGGGGACCTGACAGGGTCATGAACGGTTGGCGTGGTCGGACCGAGCGGGCAGGTCCCCACTCGGCATGAAGCCGCTGCCACAGTCCGGCCACCTCGTCGTCCGGCCCCAGGATCGAGCCACACCGGCGTCCCTGGGTGAGAGCCCGGGCTGCATAGGCGTCGAGAGCGGCCGGTGACGACATCACGGGGGCGAGGTTGGCTGCGGAGTGACAGACGGAGACGAGCTCGCCGCCTTCGTCGAAGCCCCACATCTCGCCACCGAGCCAGCGGGGTTCGAGGCGGGTGAGGCGCACGCGGTGGTCGACGAAGACGTGGGTGACGGGATCGTGTGCAATCAGTGCGTGCACCGCGTCGATGTCGCGGGGGCCGAGCACGCGCAAGCGGGGACGCGCTCTGAGCATCCTCGTCACCTCCTCGCGTCGAGAGCCTACGCGGATGTGCGTGACGCACGGGACCCGTCAGCCGACTTCTCCCGTCGCGGGACAGTGACGTGGTGTCTTGGGGGGTCGCTAGGGTCGGTGGCGGCAGAAACAGTCGTCGGAGGAAGCGGGGAGCGATGTACCGCCTGAGCAGCTGCCTTCGCAGGCGGTCGCGCCCGGCCGGCGCTTGGGTCGCCGTCGGCGTTCTGATGGCGGGCTGCTCGGCGTCCGTGTCGGGCGACACCACCGAGTCCGACGCGAGCAGCAGCATCAGCGCCACCTCGTCGCAGACGTCAACCATGCCGCCGGGGTCCGGCACGACATCTCCCGGCACCCCGTCCGACACGACAGCTACCGCGGCGCAGGCTCCGTTCGTACCGCGCACCATCACGGTGGTCATGAACGGCGACGTCCTGCTGCACGGCGGGCTCTGGACCACCGCCGAGATCGACGCCGCCGACACCGGCCGCGGCGACATGGACTTCCGCCCCTTGCTCAGCGACCTAAAGCCGCTCGTCTCGGGCGCCGACCTCGCGGTGTGCCACATGGAGACACCGCTCGCCCCGCGAGGTGGACCGTACGCCAGCTACCCGGTCTTCTCGGTGCCGCCGGCAATCGTGCCCGCCCTGAAGTGGACCGGCTACGACGCGTGCACAACGGCCTCGAACCACAGCATCGACCAGGGTTTTGACGGACTGGCACGCACTCTGGACTACTTCGACGCCGCCGGCATCGAGCACGCCGGCACCGCCGCGACCCGGCAGGCGTCGCGCGAGCCTCTCGTGATGGACGTCAACGGGATCAAGGTCGGGCTCGTGTCGGCGACGTACGGCACGAACGGCATCCCGTTGCCGTCGGCACAGCCGTGGTCGGTTCCGTTGATCAACATCGCCAAGATCGAGCGGATGGCCGCCCGGGCTACCGACGAGGGCGCCGACATCGTGATGGTCGCGTTGCACTGGGGCCTCGAGTACATGCACGAGCCGACCGACGACCAGGTCGCCATCGCCAACCAGCTCACCAGGTCACCCGACATCGACTTCGTCTACGGCCACCACGCCCATGTGGTGCAGCCCTACGACAAGGTGAACGGGAAGTGGGTCGTCTACGGTCTCGGCAACATGGTCGCCCAGCAGCTCACGTCGGTCGAGGGCGTGGACGACGGCAACTCCTGCCGCGTGACGTTTCGAGAGCGGCCGGACGGCAGCTTCCGGGTGCAGAAGCTTGAGTACATCCCCACGATGATCACGCCGTTCGACGGCGTCCACCCGACGCGGGTGCTGAACGTGCCACAAGACGTCGACGACCCGGAGTTCGCGCAGCTGCGTCCCCAGCTCCAGGCCACGGACGACCGCGTGGGCACGGTCGTCACGTCGCTCGGTGCGGACAAGCGGGGAGTCACCGAAGGGCAGTGACAGGCTGCTACGCGGGAGGACGAGGGGTCACACGGGGGGCAACGCTGCGAACTGCTGCCGACACTGGGCGCCCGCGCAGGTGCGAAGTATCTGCAGCCGGCGGTTGAGCTCGGCCTTCACGTCGGCGTACCGACGGTTGGTGGTGAGGCTCGTCAGCTGGTGCGGGTCCTTGCGTCGGTCGTACAGCTCGCGCTCACCGGTGGCGGGGTAGGCGACGAAGGTGTACCGGGAGGTGCGCACGCCGCGGAAGAACCAGAGGTGGTCGACGTCAGGGCCTGGTTCTTTGCCTGCCTGGATCAGCAGGTTGGTCCAGCTCGGCGCGCCACCACGCGCCACCGGGAGCAGGTTGCGGCCGTCCACGTCCAGACCGGGCGTCACGAGTGCGGCTGCGGCGATCGTCGGAGCGATGTCGACGAGGGCCCCTACCTGGCTGCGGGTGACGCCGGCGGGGATCCCCGGCCCGCGCATCAGGAAAGGCACCCGGAGCGCCGGCTCGTACGGCACGTTCTTGCCCAACAACCGGTGCTCCCCGAGCAGGTAGCCGTTGTCGGAGGTGAAGACGATCAGCGTGTTGGCGAGCTTGCCATGCTGGCGCAGCGTGCTCACCACTCTGCCCACCGCCTCGTCCACGGCCTGCAGGGCACGCAGTCGTTCGCGGTGGGTGCGCACGATCTCCTGCTGGCGCGTTGAGCTCAGCCGGGGCCGTTGTTGCACCCAGGCCGGCTTGTCGTGCACGTCGGCCTCATTGAAGGCGGGGTCGGAGAATGCCGGTGGCATCGCGTCGCTGAACAGCCCCCGATGCCGTCTCGCCGGTCTCGGCGGGCCCCAGCAGCGCAGCTCCTGTGACGGCTGGCATGAGCCGTGCGGCGCCACGAAGGACTGCCACAGGAAGAACGGCTCGTCCTGCACAGCGAAGCGGTCGAGCACGTCGTCCGCAAGATCAGCGAACACGTCGGTCTGGTACGAGTTCTCGTATGCCTTCATGGTGCCGTTGTGGTCGATCGTGAAGTCGAGGTAGTTGTAGACGCCGGCCACGGTGGGATGCCACTCGTCCCAGCCGGGTGTCGGGTCGGTGACGTCGGCCGTCGAGTACCCGTTGAGGAACTTGCCCATGAACGCGGTGCGGTAGCCGGCGTCGTGCAACCACGTCGCCAGGGTCGACGACGTGTCGAGGCGTCCGTAGCCGCCGTGCTCGCCGGTGTTGCTGATGACGCCGTTGTTCTGCGCGAACTGGCCGGTCAGTATCTCCGCCCTTGCGGGGCAGCACAACGGGTGCGGAGAGATGCCGGTGAGGGTGACTCCCTGCGCTTTCAACAGCCGGCGAGTGACAGGCATGGCCCCCAGGTCGGTCAGGGTCTGGTCGTCGGTGGTGAGCAGGACGATGTTGGGGCGAGCTGGCACGGCTGCCGAGGCGGGCAGCGGAGCGTTGCCGGCGGCGGCACCGATGGGACCGACCGCCGGGGCCGACGTACCGGCAGCGCCGAGCGCCGGGAGGACGAGCAGCGGGAGGACGAGCAGCGGGGCGGCCAGCAGGGCGGCCGTCGTCACAGTGCGGAGGGCTGGCATGGGGTCCGATCTGTCGCGAGTGCGGCTTCGTCGCACAGCTGACAGCTGACTGTAAGGCACAAGCGCCCTCCTGCTGGGAAAACGGAGGTGAATGCCGCGCCGCTCGCGAGATAGTCTCGTGGCTCCACCAGCCCGGGAGTCGCAGCCCGGCGGCCCACCGCGGTCGCCATCACCCGGGCGCGAGAAGAGGAGAAGTCGTGGCCCTGAAGATGTCGTCGTTGTTCCTTCGCACCTTGCGGGAGGACCCGGTCGACGCCGAGGTGCCGAGCCACCGTCTGCTGGTGCGGGCGGGTTACATCCGGCGTGCCGCCCCCGGCATCTACTCGTGGTTGCCGCTCGGCTACCGCGTACTGCGCAACGTCGAGGCCATCGTGCGCCACGAGATGGACGCGATCGGTGCGCAGGAGGTGCACTTCCCCGCGCTGCTGCCGCGTGAACCCTACGAGGCGAGCAACCGCTGGACGGAGTACGGCGACAGCATCTTCCGGCTGCAGGACCGCAAGGGCGCCGACTACCTGCTGGGACCCACCCACGAAGAGATGTTCACGCTGCTGGTGAAGGACCTGTACTCCTCCTATAAGGACCTGCCGCTGTCGCTCTACCAGATCCAGACCAAGTACCGCGACGAGCCGCGGCCCAGGGCCGGCATCCTGCGTGGGCGCGAGTTCGTCATGAAGGACTCCTACTCGTTCGACATCAGCGACGAGGCGTTCCTGCGGTCCTACGACGCGCACCGCGCGGCGTACATCAAGATCTTCGACCGGCTCGGCTTCGACTACGTCATCGTCGCGGCGATGTCGGGGGCGATGGGCGGCTCAGCGAGCGAGGAGTTCCTCGCCACCGCCGAGAACGGGGAGGACACTTACGTCCGCTGCACGTCCTGCGACTACGCCGCGAACGTCGAGGCGGTGCGGGTGCCAGTTCCCGAGCCGGTTCCGTACGACGACGCGCCGGCCGCGCACGCAGAGGAGACACCCGACACGCCCACCATCCAGACGCTGGTGGACCACCTGAACGAGAAGTACCCACGCGACGACCGGGCGTGGGAGGCCGGGGACACCCTCAAGAACGTCATCGTCACGCTGCACCACCCTGACGGCACCCGGACCCCGGTCGCCGTCGGCGTACCCGGCGACCGTGACGTCGATCTGAAGCGACTCGGCGCGCAGGTCGAGCCCGCCGAGGTCGAGGTGTTCGACGAGACAGCGTTCGCCGCCCACCCCAGCCTGGTGAAGGGCTACATCGGCCCGGGCGTGCTGGGCGAGAGCAACTCCAGCGGCATCCGCTACCTGCTCGACCCCCGGGTGGTCGCCGGCACCCGCTGGGTGACCGGCGCGGACCGGGCGGGCAGCCATGTGCTCGACCTGGTCGCCGGGCGCGACTTCAGCGGTGATGGTGTCATCGAGGCCGCGGACGTGCGCGAGGGCGACGCCTGCCCGCAGTGTCACGAAGCCGGGCGTGGAGGCACCCTTGAGACGGCACGCGGCATCGAGATGGGCCACATCTTCCAGCTCGGCCGGCGGTTCGCCGAGGCCCTCGACCTGCGGGTGCTCGACGAGAACGGCAAGCTCGTCACGGTAACGATGGGCTGCTACGGCGTCGGCATCTCGCGGGCGGTCGCCGCCGTCGTCGAGAATTCCCACGACGACCTCGGCATCATCTGGCCGCGCGCGCTGTCGCCCGTCGACGTCCACCTCGTCGCCACCGGCAAGGACGCGGCGGTGTACGAGGCGGCCGACCGGCTGACCGAACAGCTCGAGAGGGCCGACGTCAGTGTGCTCTACGACGACCGGCCCAAGGTCTCACCGGGCGTGAAGTTCAAGGATGCCGAGCTCATCGGGGTGCCGACGATCGTGGTGGTGGGCAAAGGGCTCGTCGACGGCGTGGTCGAGGTCAAGGACCGGGCGACCGGCGAGCGGGCGGACGTGGCCGTTGATGCCGCCGCCGAGCACGTCGTGAGGGTCGTCCGTGGCGGTTGAGGCGGTCATCTTCGACTGGGGCGGCACCTTGACCCCCTGGCACACGATCGACATGTCGGAGGAGTCGGCGGCGTTGGCGCTGGCGGCGGCGGATGGTGGCGCCGGTGCCGCCGAGGCGTTACGGGCAGCGGGCGAAGCAGCCTGGGGCCGCTCTCGCGACCACCACCACAGCGCGACCCTCGAGGCGATCTTCGCCGAGGCCGGTCTGGAGCTCGACGACAGCCGGCTGACTGCCTACCGCGAGTTCTGGGAGCCGCACACCGCCACCCACGACGACGTGCGACCGCTGTTGGAGTGGCTGCGCGACGAGGGCCTGAAGGTCGGGGTGCTGTCCAACACGGTGTGGCCGCGGGCGTGGCACGAGGACATCTTCGTCAGGGACGGTATCGACCACCTGATCGACGCAGCGGTCTACACGTCGGAGATCCCGTGGACGAAGCCCGCGCCGCAGGCGTTCCAGGCGGCCATGGAGGCCGTCGGGGTCAGCGATCCTGCGGCGTGCGTATATGTCGGGGACCGGCTCTTCGATGACATCTTCGGCGCACGCCAGGCCGGTATGGTCGCCGTTCACGTCCCCCACAGCGTCATCCCGGCCGAGCAGGTCGGCCACACGGTAGGGGAGCCGGACGCCGTCATCCAGCGCCTCGCCGACCTTCCCGACGTGATCGCCGGCCTGCGCTGAGGCCTCCCCGATTCGTCCGACCCAGCGCAGAGGTTGTAGGCGCGGGTCAGTAGGACGAATCGGTTTCGCCGCCGCGACTCCAGCGCCTCGCCGACCTTCCCGACGTGATCGCCGGCCTGCGCTGACCAGAATCCCGGATTGCCACCCGTCGTGGCATGAATCACACTAAGGTGGGCACGCAACGCCCGAACAGTTAGAAAAGGCGCCCCCCGGCGTCTGCGAGTTCGGTGGGAGCGACAGCCGCATCCCACGCTGACATCAGACAAGGACGTCACTACATGACCCGTCTCACCAGAGGCGCTGCTGTCGCCATCGGCGCAGCCGCCCTGATCGTCACCCTTCCCAGCAGTCCGGCGCAGGCCATGCGAACGAGTGACGGGGCAGCGCGCGCTCAGTGCTTCGAGCCGCGCGATATCGGAGCCGGCGCGAAGTCCGCGGACGGTGTCCGCGCGGCCGACCACCGCGACGTGACACGCAAGCAGCAGCGAGCGATCGAGCGGCGTACGAAGGCGATTCTCAGCGCCAGGGCCAGCTCCGGGCAGACGGCGGTCACCACCGGTGGGAGCGTGCCGGTCTACGTGCACGTGATGGCCGACAAGTACGGCAACGGCAACGTCACCGACACCCAGATCGCCAACCAGATCTCCGTCCTGAACAAGACGTTCGGGGGCCAGGAGCTCGTCGGCACTGCCGCCAACACCGGCTTCACGTTCACCCTCGCCGGCACCGACCGCTACTACAACTCGACGTGGCACGCTGACCGCCAGAGCACGACGTACCGCGCGCGGACGCGGCAGGGTGGAGCGAACGCGCTGAACATCTGGCTGGTCGACTTCAAGTACCTCGGCATCGCGACGTTCCCGTGGGACTACGCGAGCAACCCCAGCATCGACGGCATCCGGGTCAACTTCGGCTCGCTGCCGGGCGGCCCGATCGCCAACTACAACCTCGGTGAGACAGCCACCCACGAGGCCGGGCACTGGTTCGGGCTCTACCACACGTTCCAGGGTGGTTGTACGGCGACGAACGACGAGGTTTCGGACACCCCGGCTCAAAGCAGCGCCACCAACGGCTGCCCCGCGGGCCGCGACTCCTGCTCGCTGCCGGGTCTGGACCCCATTCACAACTACATGGACTACAGCTACGACACCTGCTACAACCAGTTCACGACGAACCAGTCGTCGCGCATGTCGACGATGTTCTCGGCGTACCGCAGCTGACCCAGCACGTCACGCTGACACGAACGGCGGCCGCAGCGACTGCTGCGGCCGCCGTCTCGTCGTCAGCGGTCGTCGAGGCCGGGAAACGCCATCACCGCAGCGCCCCATCGGGTGGACCGCACGGCTGACGCCTGCAGTGCGTGCGCCAGCAGCGCTCGCGTCTCGTCCAGCGTCTCGGCCACGGCGTCGGCGTACGTCGCCGCGCACCTTCGCTCGAGCAGCCGGGCAAGCCGCCGGCAGTCGTCGAGATCGTCGAGCCCGAACGGGGTTGCGTAGGACACCTCCGCCACCACCGGCTCACCCGCGAGACCACGCACCGCTGCGGTGAGGCGGTCGCGCAGGTCGCGGTGCTCGACGTACGCCGTCGAGGCCAGCTCCTGCCAGATCGAGCCGGGCGCCACCCCGGCCAGCCGGCCACCCAGTGCGCCGTAGCCATAGAGCGTCGCATGCTCGGCGGCCAGGCAGGCCTGCAGCGACTCGACTGGCGTCATCGCGGCGCCCGCGGCGCGCCGAGGAGGTAGGCGGAGGCAGCGTGTGAAGCCGACAACGACGCCAGCCGGCCCGCGAGCAGACCGGAGGTGGCGGCAACGCAGTCGTCGAAGCGGGCATTGCGCGTCTGTGTAAGGCGCTCCACCAGCGATGCCAGCGCGCGCTGAGCATTGGCCGGCGCCCGGGGACGCAGGCTCCTCGGCTCAGGGTCGACATCGGTCAGGATGGAGCGCAACCCCTCCACGTGAGCGCGTTGGCGCGCCTGCAGCGGGCGTAAGCCGTCGCGGAGGGATCCGTGCCGGCGGCTGACGACCGAGCAGTAGGCCAGCAGCCGCTCCTCGTCGGCGATCGCGCCCACGACGAGGGTCACGTCGTCCTGGTCGGGAGGGTCGGGGGTGGCACCGCTGGTGACCGTGCGCGGGTCGGGGGACGGTGTGGCGTCCTCGGTGCAGGCCGTCAGCCCGGCGACACCGACCAGCACGACACCGCGGAGCAGTGAGCGGCGACTCAACCCCGCGTCCGTTCCCACCCGCGAGACGCTACCGGACCGTTTCGGGCGCTACGACGGCGCAGCGGCAGGTATTAGGCTGGCAGCGCGAGACGACAACACAACAGCGAGGAGGCAGCTGCGATGACCGGGCACAGCCAGTCCGAAGAGCTCCTCGGTGTGTTGACTGAGCCGCTGGCGGCCCGAGGGTACGACCTTGAGGGTGTCGAGGTCTCCAAGGCCGGCCGCCGAAGCCTGGTGCGCGTGCTCGTCGACACCAGCGACGGGGTGACGCTCGACGGCATCGCCGACGCCACCCACGTCGTCAGCGACGTGCTGGACTCGACCGACGTGCTCGGCGAGCACCCCTACACGCTCGAGGTCACCTCTCCGGGCATCGACCGCCCCCTGACCGCGCCGCGGCACTGGCGCCGCAACGTCAACCGGCTGGTCAAGGTCGTGCCGCGCGACGGCGCGGAGTTCACCGGCCGGATCCGCAGCTCCAACGAGGCGGCGGTCCAGCTCGAGACGGACACCGGCGCCCACGAGGTGTCGTACGCCGACATCACGTCTGCCCGCGTCCAAGTGGAGTTCAACCGGCCAGATCCGACCGGGAAGAGGTGACCCTACGTGGACATCGACATGACCGTGCTGCGCTCGATGGTGTACGAGAAGGAGATCTCGTTCGACGTGCTCGTCGACGCCATCGAGCAGGCGCTTCTGGTGGCCTACCACCGCAGCCCGGGAGCGCACGAGGATGCCCGGGTCGAGCTCGACCGCAAGTCCGGTCACGTCACCGTGATCGCTCACGAGCGTGACGAGAGCGGTGAGCTCGTCCGCGAATTCGACGACACGCCAGCCGGCTTCGGTCGGATCGCGGCGACGACCGCCAAGCAGGTGATCCTGCAGCGGCTTCGCGACGCCGAGGACGACGCCAGGTTCGGTGAGTTCGCCGGCAAGGAGGGTGACGTGGTCTCGGGTGTCGTCCAGCAAGGGCGTGACCCTGACATGGTCTTCGTCGACCTCGGCAAGATCGAGGCGATCTTGCCCTCGGCCGAGCGGGTGCCGGGGGAGCGGTACGACCACGGCCAGCGCATCCGCTCCCTGGTGGTCTCGGTCCGCAAGGGGCCGAAGGGGCCGCAGGTCATGCTGTCGCGCTCGCACCCCAACCTCGTCAAGAAGTTGTTCGCTCTGGAGGTGCCGGAGATCGCCGACGGGACCGTGCAGATCGCCGGTATCGCGCGGGAGGCAGGCCACCGCACCAAGATCGCGGTCCACTCGACCGTCGAAGGCGTCAACCCGAAGGGTGCCTGCATCGGGCCGATGGGCCAGCGGGTTCGCAACGTGATGGGTGAGCTCCACGGCGAGAAGATCGACATCGTGGACTGGTCGGAGGACCCGGCCGAGATGATCGCGCATGCACTGTCGCCGGCGCAGGTCAGCGCCGTCGAGATCATCGACGAGACCGCACGGTCGGCACGCGTCGTCGTACCGGACTACCAGCTCTCGCTCGCGATCGGTAAGGAAGGGCAAAATGCCCGGCTCGCAGCGCGGATGACCGGCTGGCGCATCGACATCCGTTCTGACGAGGCGCCCGACCCCGCAGCTCCGCCAGCGACTGCGTCCAACCTTGCGCCGGCGGTTGAACCGGCCGACGGGGCCGCCCCCGTGCCGGCGGAGTAGCCAAGTTCGCACCGAACACGCCCGAGCCGGTAGACTGCAGCCCGATGAGTCGGGTGCCCCCTGTCCGCACGTGTGTGGGCTGCCGGGAGCGCGCGACGAAGTCTGAGCTGCTGCGGATCGTCGCAGTGGGAGACAGCTCACTACGAGCCGTCGTCCCCGACGAGCGTGGCAGCACCCCGGGGCGAGGTGCGCACCTGCACCCCACACCCGGGTGTCTCGACCAAGCTGAGCGTCGACGAGCAATACCGCGAGCCCTCCGGCTCGCCGGAACGGCTGACCTCAGTGCACTACGGACCTGGATCGAGACGCACCGTCTGACCCCGCCCGGGAGCTAGGCGGGCCGCACTGCTGCGGCCGAACCGACCGACAAGAGAGTGGAGCAGTTGCTCATGACATCTCGATGAGACTCATGCGATGAGCACGCCCGACAACTAACGGTCTGAACCCTGCTCGGGTCCGGACCGCCCGAGAAGGAGAATTGTGGCCAAAGCCGCGAAAGCCAGAGTCCACGAACTCGCCAAGGAGTTCGGAGTGACCAGCAAGGTCGTCTTGCAGGCACTCAACGACATGGGGGAGTACGTCAAGTCCCCCTCGTCGACGATCGAACCACCCGTCGTCACCAAGCTCACCACGGCGCACGGCGAGGCATGGCAGGCCGAGACCGCTGCCAAGGCAGCGAAGAAGGCCGCCAAGAAAGCCCCGGCCAAGAAGGCGACCGACGGCGTCGTCGAGACCCCCGTCGCAGCGGAGACCGTCCACGCGTCGCCCGCGGTGGCCGCCCCGGTCGAGCCGGCGACCCGTCCCTCAGCCCCGGCCGTCGAGTCGGCGCCGGGCGTGGAGTCGGCGCCGGTCGTGGAGACCGGGCCGCAGCACGACGACGACCTGCCCGAGCAGCCGGCGGCACCGGCTGCCTCCGCGGCCCCCTCGACTGCCGCGCGCCCCGGCCCCCGGCCGGGCGCGCCTCGGCCTGGTAACAACCCGTTCTCGTCCACGCAGGGTATGCAGCGCTCGGGTTCCGGTCAGATGCCGCCGCGGCCCCCCGCCGGGCGTACCGACCGGCCAGGCCCCGGTGCCGGTGACGTCCGCAGTACCCGGCCCGGCAGCGTTCCAGGAGCACCTCGCCCCAACCCGGCCATGATGCCCAAGCAGTCCGACCGGATGGCTCCGAGCGGTCCGGGTGGACGTAGCCGTCCCGCCCCGGGCGCTCGCGGTGGACCCGGGAGCGGTCCCGGCGGTGCTCGCGGCGGCACCGGAGCTCCCGCCCGCGGTGGCCGCGGCGGTTACAGCGGTGGTCCGAGCGGCGCACCGAGCGGTGGCCTGCCGGCAAGCGGCGGCCGCCCGGTCGGGCGCAACCAGCGCGGGCAGACCCAGGGAGCCTTCGGTCGCCCCGGCGGCCCGTCGCGCCGCGGACGCAAGTCGAAGCGGGCGCGTCGCCAGGAGTACGAGCAGATGCAGGCACCGTCGGTCGGCGGCGTCCGCGTCCGCAAGGGCGAGGGCGAGACCGTCCGACTGTCGCGCGGCGCATCGCTGACCGACTTCGCCGAGAAGGTAGGCGTCGACGCAGCCTCGCTCGTGCAGGTGCTGTTCGCCCTGGGCGAGATGGTCACGGCCACCCAATCCGTCAACGAGCAGACGCTGGCCATCCTCGGTGAGGAGCTCAACTACAACATCGAGGTCGTGTCGCCGGAGGACGAGGACAAGGAACTGCTCGACTCGTTCAACATCGAGTTCGGTGAGGACGAGGGCGGCGAAGACGCACTCATCGCACGACCACCAGTCGTCACCGTGATGGGTCACGTCGACCACGGAAAGACCAAGCTGCTCGACGCCATCCGCGACGCCAACGTCGTCTCCAAGGAGGCCGGTGGCATCACCCAGCACATCGGCGCCTACCAGGTGGCGACCGAGGTCGACGGCACCGAGCGCCGCCTGACCTTCATCGACACACCGGGCCACGAGGCCTTCACTGCGATGCGTATGCGTGGTGCTCAGGCGACCGACATCGCGATCCTCGTGGTCGCGGCCGACGACGGCGTGATGCCGCAGACGATCGAGGCGCTCAACCACGCCCAGGCTGCCAACGTGCCGATCGTCGTCGCGGTCAACAAGATCGACAAGCCCGAGGCCGACCCGGCCAAGGTGCGCGGCCAGCTCACCGAGTACGGCCTCGTGCCGGAGGAGTACGGCGGCGACACGATGTTCGTCGACGTCTCGGCGAAGTCGATGCTCAACATCGACGGGCTGCTCGAGTCGCTGGTGCTGACTGCGGACGCGGCGCTCGACCTACGAGCCAACCCCGACCAGGACGCGCAGGGCCTCGTCATCGAGGCGCACCTCGACCGTGGCCGCGGCCCGGTCGCGACCGTGCTCGTGCAGCGCGGGACGCTCAGCGTCGGTGACTCGCTCGTCGCGGGTCCGGCGTACGGGCGGGTGCGCGCGATGCTCGACGAGCACGGTGAGTCCGTCGACAAGGCCGACCCGAGCCGTCCCGTGATGGTTCTCGGGCTCACGGCTGTGCCGGGTGCGGGCGACAACTTCATCGTCGTCTCCGACGACCGGGTGGCGCGGCAGATCGCCGAGAAGCGCGACGCCCGGGAGCGGGCGGCGATGCTCGCCAAGAGCACGGGTCGTCGCACACTCGAGGACTTCATGTCGAGCATGGAGAAGGGCGAGAGCGAAGAGCTCCTGCTCATCCTCAAGGGTGATGTGTCGGGTTCGGTCGAGGCCCTCGAGGACGCGTTGGCAAAGATCGATGTCGGTGAAGACGTCAACCTGCGGGTCATCGACCGCGGCGTCGGCGCGATCACCGAAACCAACGTGATGCTCGCAGCCGCCTCGAACGCCGTCATCATCGGTTTCAACGTTCGGCCGCAGGGCAAGGCCACCGAGGTCGCCGACCGTGAGGGCGTCGACATCCGCTACTACTCGGTGATCTACCAGGCGATCGACGAGATCGAGGCCGCCTTGAAGGGCATGCTCAAGCCGGAGTACGAAGAGGCGCAGCTGGGCACCGCCCAGGTGCGCGCGGTCTTCCGGTCGTCGAAGGTCGGCAACATCGCCGGTTGCATGGTCACGTCGGGCGTCATCCGCCGCAATGCCAAGGCGCGGTTGCTCCGTGACGGCACCGTCGTCGCCGACAACCTCGACATCTCGTCGCTCAAGCGGGAGAAGGATGACGCGACCGAGGTCCGGGAGGGATTCGAGTGTGGTCTCACGCTCGGGAACTACAACGACCTCAAGATCGACGACGTCATCGAGACCTTCGAGATGAAGGAGATTCCGCGCGGCTGAGCCAGCCGCCGTCGAACAGCTCGACCAGTTCGCTGCTTTGGCGGTGGGTGAGGCGCACGCGACACCTCTCCCCACCGCCAGGGCCAGCGAGACACAGCAGCGAAGGAGTGAGCCATGAGTTCGGGTCGGGTTCGCAGGGTTGCCGATCGCATCCAGGTCATCGTCGCGGAGATGCTCGAGCGACGCATCAAGGATGCCCGTCTCGGCTTCGTCACGATCACGGATGTGCGGGTGACGGGAGACACCCAGCACGCCTCGATCTTCTACACCGTTCTCGGTGACGAAGACGACCGAGCGGCGTCGACAGCGGCCCTGGAGAGCGCCAAGGGCATGATCCGGTCGGAGGTCGGGAAGCAGCTCGGCATGCGGCACACGCCGACGCTGGAGTTCATCCTCGACGCACTCCCCGAGACGGCCGCACACATCGAGGAGCTGCTGGCCAGGGCGCGCGACAGTGACGCTGCCGTCGCTGCGACGGCGGCGCGGGCGACGTATGCCGGCGAAGCCGACCCCTACAAGCACCCCGACGCGGACTCCGAGCTCGATGACGACGCGACCGGGTCGGACACCGACGGCGTCGGACCCTCCGCCTCGCTCCTGAGCGGGCACGACGGCGACACCGATGGCCGCGCCTGACGGTCTGCTGATCGTCGACAAGCCGCCGGGCTGGACCTCACACGATGTCGTCGGCCGCGTCCGCCGGCTTGCCGCCACCCGCAAGGTCGGCCATGCCGGCACACTCGACCCGATGGCCACCGGGGTGCTGGTTGTCGGCGTCGGCCGCGCCACCCGACTGCTCGGCCATCTAGCGCTGACGTCCAAGGGTTATGACGCCACGATCAGGCTAGGTCAGTCGACCGTCACCGACGACGCCGAGGGCGACGTGATCGACGCCCGCGATGCCAGCGGTCTGTCGGACGAGGCCATCCTGGCCGCAGTACAGGCGCTGCGCGGAGACCTCGCACAGGTGCCGTCGGCGGTGTCGGCGGTCAAGGTCGACGGCGAGCGCGCTTATAAGCGGGTCCGGGCGGGTGCGGACGTGGTGCTGCCCCCTCGGCCGGTGCACGTCAGCTCCTTCGACATCACCGCCACTCGCCGGCCGGGCACGTTCGTCGACATTGACGTCCACGTCGAGTGCTCGACCGGAACCTACGTCAGAGCACTTGCCCGCGACCTCGGACAGGCGCTCGACGTGGGCGGGCACCTGACGATGCTTCGACGCACCCGGGTCGGGCGCTACGACGCTTCTCGGGCAGCCTCTCTCGAGGAGCTCGCCGAGCTTCCTCCCGAGTCCCTGCCTGTCATCGGCCTCGCCCGAGCGGCGGTCGACAACTTCGCGACGTACGCCGTCGCAGCCGAAGAGGTCGCCGGCGTACGCAACGGTCGGACGCTGTGTGCCCAGCTGACGGCGAACCGGTCGGAGCGGCCAGTCGCTCTGCTGTCACCGGACGGGGAGTTTCTCGCGCTCTATGAGCAGCAAGGGGAGGTCGCCACAGCGGTGGCCGTCTTCGCGCCTGCCTGAGCTGTCTCTCCCGCTATCTCTCCGATTCGTCCGACTGGGGTACGCGTGGCTTGTCGGAGGTGGGGCGGACGAATCGGTGAAGGGTTCGTGGGAGAGTTGCCGAGGCAGCTCACCCTCGTCACGGCAGAAGGGACGTCGATCCGGTGCAGGTGTGGCATGACGTCGCGGAGATCGACGCCCGCCTGGGCTCGAGCGTGGTCACGATCGGCAACTTCGACGGAGTCCATCTCGGGCACCGGCACGTCGTCGCGCGCTCCCGCGAGGTGGCGACGGAGCTGGGCGGCCTGCCTGTCGTGGCCGTCACCTTCGACCCGCACCCGCTGAGCGTGGTCGCCCCCGACAAGGCTCCGCAGACCCTGATCTCGCTCGATCGTCGGCTCGCCCTGCTGGCCGACGCCGGTGCCGACGCCGTCCTTGTGGTGGCGTTCACGCCGGAGTTCGCCCAGCTCTCGGCGGAGGAGTTCGTCACCGACCTGGTGCTCGGTCGGTTGTCGGCAGCTGCGGTGGTGGTGGGCGAGAACTTCCGCTTCGGTCGTCGCGCCCGCGGCGACGTCGCACTGCTACGCCAGCTGTGTGAGCCTCGCGGAGTGCGGGTCGTTGGGCTCCCTCTCGACGGCTCGGGCGGCCGAGACAGCCAGGTCTGGTCGTCGTCGTACATCCGCGAGAGAGTCGCGTCCGGTGACGTGGCGGCCGCCGCGCGGGCGCTCGGCCGCGCCTTCACCGTCCGCGGCCAGGTGGTCCAGGGCGAGCAGCGTGGTCGTGAGCTTGGCTACCCGACAGCGAACGTGCCGGTGGCGACCTCGCGCACCGCCATCCCATCGGACGGGGTGTACGCCGGGTGGCTGCGTCGCCTCGACTCCGCCGACGCACCGTGGTGGCCGGCTGCGATCTCCGTAGGCACCAACCCGACCTTCGACGGTCACGTGCGCCATGTCGAGACATACGTGCTCGACCGGACCGATCTCGAGCTGTACGGCGTCGACGTCGAGGTGGCGTTCGTCGAGCGGCTGCGCGGCCAGGTGCGGTTCGACTCGGTCGACGACCTGGTGGAGCAGATGAAGTCCGACGTCGACCAGTCACGCAGCCTGCTCGCCGCCGCCCAACCTCCGGGCGATACCGACGCGTGAGAGTGTGGACGACGCGCCTGCAATGTCCGCCTGGTGTCGTAGGGTGATCCTCGTCGTCGAGCGGAGGTGAGCCGTATGTCAGAGCCGGTCCCGGACCGCCCTGTGTCTGAACGGACAGCGGAGCAGACGGCCCGTGAACGCGCCGCCGGCCAGGTCTCGGACGTGCTGCTCAACCTCGAGCACACGCTCGCACGTGCCAAGAAGGCGCAGAAGGTCGTCGTTAAGGACGCAGTCGACGGCAACGCCGAGCTGGCCCTCGGAGCGGCGATCAAGGACCTTGAGAGGGTCCGCAAGCGACTCCAGCAAGACACCTACTTCGCCGGCGACTCGCTGCGACTCCTCTGAGAGTGGGGCCGATGGCCAAGAGCGGCCCGGAGATCCAGGACGCACTGCGCAGGCTCGTCGCCAAGTGGCAGCCGTACGCCGGCAGCGAGAAGGCCGAGGCGCAGACCTTTCTCAACGAGCTGTTCGCGGCCTACGGCACCGACCGGTTCGAGGTCGGCGCCAAGTTCGAGGACTTCCGGGCCTCGGCGGGCTTCATGGACCTGCACTGGCCGGGCATCTGCATCATTGAAATGAAGGCTCCCGGTCGCGACGTCGCCGTCGGTCGCGCCCAGGTGAAGCGCTACTGGGAGGAGTCGGCAGACGAGACCGCCGACATTCCCGCGGCGCGGTGGGTCCTCATCTGCTCGTTCCAGAAGCTCGAGATCTGGGAGCCTGGCCGCTTCCCTGCCAACCCGCGGATGACCCTCGACCTGGCAGACCTGCCCGACCGCTACGACTCCCTCAACTTCCTCGCCGGCCCCAACGTCGAGCCGGTCTTCGTCGAGCACTACCGCGAGCTGACCAAGCAGGCGGCCGAGCGCATTGCCACCATGTACCAGTCGCTGGTCGACCGCAGTGCCGCCCCACCCGACGAGATCCAGCGGTTCGTGATGCAAGCCGTGTGGTGCCTCTTCGCCGAAGACCTGGGCATGCTGAGCGGCTACCCGTTGCAGAGCACCGTCAGCGAGCTGATCCAGCGCGGCGGCTCGTCCGCCGAGCGGATCGGCTTCCTGTTCCGGGTGCTCAACCAGAAGGGCAGCCACAACCGTAAGGGCGTGCTCGAAGGCACGACGTACGTCAACGGCGAGTTGTTCGCCGAGCCCGCCGAGGTCGACCTCGACGTCGACGAGCTGCGGTTGCTGCTGGAGGCGTCGCAGTTCGACTGGCGCAAGGTCGACCCGACGATCTTCGGCTCACTGATGGAGGGCGTGCTCGGCCACGACCGGCGATGGGAGCTCGGCGCCCACTACACCCACGAGGTCGACATCATGAAGATCGTCACGCCGACGATTGTGCGGCCCTGGCAGCAGCGCATCGACGCTGCCTCGACGCCCGCCGAGGCGCGGGCACTGCTCGACGACCTGTGTGCTTTCAAGGTTCTCGACCCGGCGTGCGGCTGCGGCAACTTCTTGTACGTCGCCTACCGCGAGCTGCGCGCCCTCGAGCATCTCCTCAAGCAGCGGATCATCGACCTCGCCCGCTCGACCGGGCGGCCCGAGCCCGAGGGTCCGTTGCCGTACGTCGCGCTGACCAACATGCAGGGCATCGACATCGAGCGTGCCGCCGTGATGATCGCGCGGGTCACGCTGTGGATGGGGCACCGGCAGATGATCGAGAGGTACGGCGCCGCCGAGGACCCGCTGCCCCTCGTCACCCTGTCCAGCATCAAGCGCGACGATGCTCTCTTCTCGACATGGCCCGAGACCGACTGCATCATCGGCAACCCCCCGTTCCTCGGTTCGCAGCTGATCCGCCGGGCCTTTGGTGACGCCTACGTCGATCAGCTCAAGCAGCGTTTCGGCGTTGGGGTCAAGGACTTCTGCGTCTACTGGTTCCGCTTGGCGGCCGATCACCTTGCGCCCGGCCAGCGAGCCGGACTCGTCGGCACGAACTCTGTTTCCCAGAACAAGGCGCGCTCTGCCTCGCTCGATTACGTTGTCTCCCAAGGCGGTGTCATCACCGACGCAGTGTCGAGCCAGAAGTGGCCAGGTGAGGCGAAGGTGCACGTCAGCTTGGTGAATTGGGTCGAAGGAGCTGCCATGCCACAGCCGACCTTCACCCTGGATGGCCTCGATGTGGTGGGCATCAGCAGCTCGCTTACGGCCGCCACCGCGAATGCATGGACGGCCCGTGTGCTCACAGCCAACGCTGGCCGGTGCTTCCAGGGTCCCATCCCTGTTGGAGCGGGTTTCATTCTCGCGCCGGACGAAGCCTCGGGCCTATTCGGGAGTGCCGGGCCCGACTACCGCAGCGTCGTTCGACCATTTCTGACGACCGAGAATCTCTCGGCAAGCCCGACCCAGGCTCCCGGCAGATGGGTGATCGACTTCGCTCAATTGCCCCTTGAGGCTGCCGGCAGATTTCCTTTGGCGCTGGCGATCGTCCGTGAGCGCGTAAAACCAGAACGGGATCTGAATCGTGATGCCGGTTTCAGGACGAATTGGTGGCAGTTCGGTCGCCCGCGTGTCGAACTGCGTCGCGCTATCGGGCCCTTCGAGCGACACGCGGTTTCTACGCGCCACGGGAAGTTCTTTCTCGCCGTCTGGGCGAGCAGCTGGACCATGGCCTCCGATGCGACGAACGTGTTTGCGTTCGAGGATGACTTCTCGATGGGGGTGTTGCAGTCGAGAGCGCACGTGGCGTGGGCGTGGGCGCGATCTTCGACGCTGGAGACGCGGCTGCGCTATACGCCGACCTCGGTCTTCGAGACGTTTGCGTGGCCGGACCGGGCGTCCGGCGTGCAGCGAGAAGCCGTGGCCGAAGCGTGTCGGCGCTTGCTGGCCAGGCGGTCGGTGCTGTGCCTGGAGCACAATGTCGGTCTGACGAAGCTCTACAACGCGATGGACGAGGGCGCCTACGCCGACCTGTTGGCGCTGCACCGAGAGCTCGACGAGGCGGTCGCCGACTGCTACGGCTGGCCGAAGTCGGTCGCCCAGAGCGACAAGGAGCTCGTCGCCCGACTGACCGACCTCAACCGGCAGATAGTCGAGGGTGAGCGCGACTACGCGCCGTTCGCCTATCTCGACAACCACAGCGGCTCCGACGGCCCGAGCGGCGAGGCCGAAACGCGCGACCGGCACGGCGCCGGGGATGACAGGGCATGACCGACGAGGAGCGCAGCGCGACCATCGCGGAGGCGGAGCAGTGGTTCGAGATCAACGGGCTGCCATACTTCGTCGCCGACAACGAGCGTCGGGTGCACCATGCTCTCGGCCGTGGCCGGTTGCTGCCCGTTGTCACACTCGCGCTGGTCGTCGGCGCGGCGGCCGGGTTGGCGGTGGGGTTGTGGTCGGGCGATGGGTCGTTCGGGGTTCTCGTGGGCGCATTGGCGGTAGCGGCGGTATTGCTGCTGTACGCGCTCTGGGCACTGCATCTGCAGTCCATCGTGCGGTGGGCGGTCCGGCGTACGTTCGGCAGCCTCGGGCTGCTGTTCCCCTTGATCACGCGGGCATTGCCGTTGCTGTTGCTCTTCATCACGTTTCTCTTCATCAACACCGAGGTGTGGCAGGTCAGCAGCGCGCTGGACCGTGGGCTGCTGTGGCTGACAGTGCTGCTGTTCGCCGGCATCGCGGTGGCGTTTCTGCTGGTGCGGCTGCCTGAAGAGGTCCGGGCGGTGACCAATCACGTCAGCGACGAGGGACTCACTCGGATCTGTGCGGGTACACCGGTGGCTGCGGCTGCCGAAGGAGTCAAGCCCGACGCATCCAACGTCGCGCTCTCGCCGCTCCAACGCACCAACCTCGTGCTTGTGCTGCTCGTCTCGCAGGCATTGCAGGTGATGCTGCTGGCTCTGTCGGTGTTTGCGTTCTTCATCGTGTTCGGCAAGGTGGCCATCAGCGACTCGGTGATCCGGGCCTGGCTCGGCCAGCAGTACCCGGACGGCACGGACATCCCGTCACACCTGCCCTCACTGGACTGGGTGCCGGTCAGCAACGAGCTCTTCCAGGTGGCGGTGTTCCTTGCGGCGTTCTCCGGGCTCTACTTCACGGTGTACGCGGTCACGGACCAGAACTACCGCGAGCAGTTCTTCACTGCCATCTCCGACGAGCTCGAGCGCGCGATCGGCGTGCAGACCGTCTACCGAGCGCTGGGTCGGCGTACCTGAGAGCTGCGGTGGCCGCTGATGCGCGGCAGCCACCCGGGTACCGCGCGCCGGTAGTCGTCGTAAGCCGTGCCGTGCTGGCGAGCCAGTGCGGGCTCCTCGTAAGCACGCACGAACAGCCACATCACCAAGCCGAGCCCTGCACCGTAGGCGAGCAGAACCGGGCGGCCGAGCAGCACGGCCTGCCCGAGGACCGCCGCGAGCACCGCGACGTACATCGGGTTGCGCACGCAGCGGTAGAGGCCGCTGACGACCAGCCGCTCCGTCGGCACGATCGGCGCAGGGCTACCGCGGCCCTCCGTGACGAAGCGCACGAACTCACGTGCGATAACCGCGATCGCGACGCACGCAACGAGCCCGCCGCCGAGTCGGACCGGCAGCCAGTACGCCGGCATGGACATCGGCTGCCAACGCGTCAACAACCATGGCACCAGCACGATGACCGTGCCCGGTGCGGCGATGAAGTGCAGCACGCTTGCGCCTGCGCCAGCCTGCGACTCATCAGGCTCCCTTGGCCAGCTCGGCGGCCTCGGCGCAGGCCTTCAGAGTGAGCAGCTGCTTGCGCATCATCACCAGGTCGCCCCAGCCGAGCAGGGCTCGGCGTACTCGACCGGGGAGAGACGACGCTGAGACCGTCATTGCGGCGGTGAGCCGTGAGCCGGTGCCTTGCTGTTGCACCTGATACGTGAGCGTGATCGGACCGAAGACGCGTGATGCCTTCGGGGTGCCGACAGCTGTGATGTGGCAGTCAGTCTCGAACTCCACGATGGTCGCCACCATGAAAGGCTGTCCGACGGCGAGCTTCTCTGCGCCGGGAGTCAGTTGCCGGGGCTCTGGCGGCCTCCCCGGTGACTCATGTCAAGATGCGCGCGTAGCTGGCATCGTTGACTCATGAGCGGATGCGCGCTGGGTGGCCGCGTCGAGAGCTGGCTTGGAGACGGCCTTGGTTTTGGCGGTGGTCAGGGTCAGG